>Ga0210059_1001162_pt1 | contig 38605 bp, 23 predicted proteins | sample Ectturendosymbi2_FD_188042 | JGI IMG/M metagenome (GOLD analysis project Ga0210059, IMG submission 188042) | Ecteinascidia turbinata endosymbiont from Florida, USA - Sample 2 (SPAdes) (version 2) | ecosystem: Host-associated > Tunicates > Ascidians > Unclassified | place: Key West, Florida... | reverse complement strand
ATCAAACTTTTTGCTGGGGCACGTTGGCAAGCCTGTGTGAAAACGTAAGCTGCTCCTTCAGCAAAGCTTCTGGAAGAAACGGGTAGCGATAGAAACAGTAAATGCCTCCACAAGTTTGGTGACATTTGCGCAACTAGGTTACAGACTCACTCTTGAGACGTCACCGAATTGGATGTTGATAATGACGTTGGAACAGGCCTTTGATTTCAACAGAGCAACTGCAAGGGAACGCTGCATATTTCTGTACGCTGACGCAAGTCGTATGCTTGTGGAAAGTACGTGCACCCGCCATCAAGGTGGCCTTTGCGAAATGACCTGCTATTTTGAACACCCGTGCCCACTGTCTCCGCCAGATTTTAAGGTTTGTGGAATGAAGATACATTTTAGGGGGGAAAATATTTTTTTTTATTATATGTTCAATAAAAAATTTCTGAGCGCAACAAAATTTCGGGGGACCACAAAAAATGTTGAGTCACTGTCCCCGAATGCTCCCATGGGCCCGAGTGATCCCAAACGTTGGTAGAGCAAATGATTTGCGAAAAATACAGTGTAAATTGCGAAAAATGCATCCGACGCATAACGCTTGGCCTCACCTGAACTTGCCGGCTTTTTGTTCGCAGTCGTTCGTTCAACTCTTCGACCTCAGCAGATAGGCTCGTCACTTTCTGTAGAGCGTCACGTGACTGATCTGCGCTACTGTCGTGAGACGAGTCGGTTCGCAAAGATCGGATCTGTTGAAGAGCGGCAGTTGTTTGAATGATTAGCAATCGCTGAAAGCGACAATTACTACGCGATTGACGACAACGTCGATAGAACAAACGCGATAATTTAAACAATAACACGGGGAATCCAAGCGTAACGTTGACCAGGAAAGAAAAGGGCGGAATTTTAGTTTTTAAGCAAGAGCGCTAAAAGTCGCATCACGTGTGGCTCGATGGGAGTCTGCAAAGAGATCTAAAAGCAAACGTTCTGCGAAATCTACGCAAAATAGTCCTTTTCTTCAAATCGGGCCAAGTTAAGGACGAGTCTTGATCATTTGCACCTTGTGGGCAGGCAAGACGACTAGTGCATTAACAGACTTGGGTCAAAATTGACTCAGCAGCCAATTGCGTCCTGATTGCCAGCAGTTTGCAGACAGCTGGACTAAAGAGAACACGCTACGGATGGGGGTTTGTGAAAACCACCAGTTCTGTTGCGGCTTTCAATTAGATGAGCAGCACCATGTAACGTCTAATTATTATTGGTGCTGATTGCCGCAAGCGGGAGACCAACTTGTGAAAATTAGTTCAAGAACCAGTGCAAGAGATAAGTTTAGCGATAGCGCGTCTACCATAGCAAAAAAAAAACGTTTCGAAATCAACCAGTCTTACGTGAAGTCGAATTCCTTTAAAAAAAATTCCTCGGTTAATTCGGTTTTGTCATCTTTGAGGAGACTAGTTACTTGAATACAGATATGTCCAAACTTGAATCAATGCAAACCAAAGAAAGCAGAGCCCAGTCCGCTGATTCATAGGTGTAGGAGCAGGAAAACTTTTGGGGTTGCGAAAGATTTTTGCCTGAATTTCCCCTAACTTGGCAACCACTTGCGCAAATATTTCGTCTCACACAGATCTTGAGCACTTGCTTTTGGGATGACCTCCATGAAAAGGTCTTCATGTGATTCTGCACACGTTGGGCGCCAATTTGTCAAAAGCAAACAACGTTGGGCATCATTTTTGCGCGTATCTTCAGGTATATTGCGAACATTTTCATACATTCTGCCCAGATTTTCGACAAACCAAGACTTTTGGGGATGCGCTTGCACCCACTGCGCCCCCCGCCCCCCACACCACTGGGCTGATTCCTCGGAAAGCTTTCAGCAAAACTCGAGACCTTTTAGTTGTCGAAACCAACCAGTGTTGAAAATATGCACAGCTTGTTCTCATTCGTGTGACACGCTTTTCGAATGAACAAAAGGTCTCAAGAGTTCCAAGAGTCCACAAGCAACTGACCTCACTCTGGTACCGCCGCACGGTGGCGGCGTTCGCTTCTTGCAGCGCCAGCAACTCGTGCTGATGTTGGCTGATGCGTCGATGCAGCTCATCCTGCAGATCCTGGAAGCCGAAAATTATCGTTTAAAAAATGCCGCGCGTTTCCACGGCAACCAACAGTCGGGTGCGGCACGAGCCTGCGTTTTCAAGCTGCACGTGAAAGATGAAGGAAATCATGCCGCTAACTCCCAGCAGAGCAGACATACAAAAGAATAACAAGTTCGTTTAGAAGCACTTTTAGAGCAGGATAAGATACTGAGCGGGAAGATCAGAGGAGTGTCAGGGCCTTAGCCAGGTTTTAACGATTGGGGGAACAATATACATTTTAAGGGGGTAAGATTTTTGTTTTTACTATTAGTTTCTTTAAAAAATTTTCTGGACACAACAAAATTTGGGGGACTGCCCCCCCCCGTCGCTACGGGCCTGAGGAGTGTTACAGCAGGTCCGCTTTGGATTTCGTGGAAGCGTCGTAAAACAATTGCGAGTAACTGGGTGACTTTAAGCACTACTAGACCATTAAAGGAAGAGGTGCGACGTTTCGCGTTTCGCTTTTAATTCTTTCTTAAAATTTAATGTGATCGTCTTGCTTGCTTGCCATTGCAAAAGAAGTGAAATTTGGCATCACATTCTTCGCTGGGAACATCCGTTAGTGGACCAACATGATAATTTCCAAGATGTTGTGACGATTTGAGGCTCGACGGCTGTTGAAAATTTACGTCTGGCCGGCGCGCAAGACGCGGCAGTTACATAGAGAAGATTTAATACCAGCAGCGCTTCGTCGCTCAACTCGCAAGGCTTCAAACGCGCGAAACGATCAAAGCGCAAGGTACTCGCGGCCACCAGCAACGCACATCCGAGAATGTGCACTTCGTTGCGCCTGAGAAGTTTAACAACAAAATCGCCGCCTGCCATGACCTGCCAAACGTTAGCTCTGCCCGGGTCAGGAGTCTGCGTCTACCTCTCGGTAAGGCAACAGCCCGGCGACAAGTAGATAGCAAATGTTTGGATAAACGACAGAACAACATACATACTGGGGTTGTACGGTGGGGTGATTGGGTCTGGGTCGCAGCCAAACCCACACGCCATTTATTTTGCATCGTAACGAGCGTGTTCTGTGCCCTTGTTGGCATTCGCATTCAGCATACAGTTGCAAGATACACACCAGACCCAAGTAAATCATTGTGGTCTTGAAACCTGACGGCACGCCAAGAGACTGTGACTCAAGCGCATGGGATGTTCTCGTTACAAGACGGGTCGGGTCACTAACGGAACGGAGCTCAGTGAGCAGAGAAGCTCTCCACTTATCGAGCGACCCTAAATGGCTCTTGATAAAACTGCGACGGTTCTTCAACGCTTTAAGGGTTTTCCGCCGATGACACAGGCAGGCGAGGCGTAGCAAGCAGCAGCTGGACACGAGGGGACGCACTGAGAGGACACAGGCAGAGCTTGTTGCTACACTGCACACTTACGGTTAACAGTTTTCCACATGCGTTCAACATGAGACGTGGGCCTTGTGACCAGCACGAACAGAGCATGGGGTTTGTCTTTTAAAGGCAGATGCTGCTTTTGGCATGTCGTCATTCGAACGGATGACAGATCGCTAATAAGCTGTACACTTGGCTGATGCGCCCCACTAACAGCACAGGCGAAATAATTTGTTTCCATACAACACTACCCGTGATTCTTTTCAAATCTACTAGTATCAACCTTGTTTCGGAAAAGAGTTAACACAAAATCTTCTTTGTTTCGACATGGACGAGCAAGAAAGTTTTCCACGGAGCGCTAGTCACACTGAAACGTGTGACGGAAAAGCAGTGTTCCCGCAACCTACTGAGGACTTTGCGTCAACGAATAAAAAAACGAAACACTGCGGGAGCATATGCATGAATGTTGAAATAATTGGTTGGGAACGACAGCTGGTTTGCCTGAATTCTCCAAGTCACGCAATAGGTGCGATATTGCAATATCCTTATCAAGGGCACGCAATCAGAAACATTTATGCAGGACACTTGAGTGACTACCATGCAGGTTGGCATTGATTTCATTCGACACCAAAACGTTGGGCAGGCTGGTTCGTGTAAACGACACGAAATTGCTATCATAAAAGGCACGGAAAATTGAGATGAAAAGAGAACGTCTGCCATCCAGTCGACGCATGCAATTTACTTTTTAAATAAGAAACATGATTCACATCACTGAGATATAGAGTTATTATTCTCGTAAGCCAACAAGCTGTCACGCCGAGATACAAGCCAGGAGTACGGCAGGCTGAAAAAGCTCACCTTTATCTTGGCTTGAAGCATTCCACTATCGGCGTCACTCGCAGAAGCCTGACAAACAAGACGAACGCGTAAACGATCTGCATTCCAAGCGCCAAACTGACCAGAACCGGGCCGTGCCTTAACGTCAAGAGAAGCTTCGCGTCTAACCAGGTTTGCGATACAAAACAGATCTCGGTTGCGCACTTCGCGTTCATATGCGAATGCGATTCACTCGCCGGGTATGGGAAGCACAGAGCACTTCAGTAGAAGCACAACTCTTTTTCATCTGATTCACCCCAAATTTCCTTTCCGAACTGTCTTGTTCAGAAAAGTTCGGAAACCTTTTCGGATCGACCGCGCCTCCCAATTCGCATAAAATCGTTTTTATTTGTGTTGTATCGCGAAGGAAGAAGTCGATGCGCACTCTTTGGTGGAGAAAACAAAGCGTTTTCTTCAATTAGATCCGAGTTTTCTATTGTTGGAAAAAGACAAAAGAAGCTGCTGTGGTGCTATCAGCCCTTCATTTTTCGAAAATGCTCGGGGCAAAAACTGAATGCCACTAATACTCACTTACCGTATTTGAAGAAGTTGAACTGTTCCACTGGCTGCGCTCTTCTTTAACCTGAGCGAGCTCCAAGGAAAGCCGATTAATTTCTCTCTGAGCGGTGATGATGTCATCAAACTCCGCGGCGTCAACGGAACCTCCGGAAAGCGTCCGCCTGGACGCGATTCCCGGTCGAAAGTCGTCTTCATTGAGAATTTGGAAACCGTCTTCCGAATGACTTTCACCATTTTTCAGTCTATCTATCAATTTCTGCAAAGAGCAAAGGCAACCACCGTATAATCGATGACGCAATATGGTGCGAGCAATTGCTTGACGAACGATTAAAGCTAATGCAGCAAAGCAATTGCGTTAAAATGGTTTGCAAGAGCAGTGATATAACATTAGTCTATTTGACAAGCCAACGTTTGTACAAGACAACCGTGATATTAAAATTATCTGAATGCCATCATTCGTTCATTCTGCAGAACGCACAGTATGTATCTGCGTCGGTGCACTGTATACGTGAATCCTGAAATTTAGTTAAGTGCCTTTTTCTATCAATAAACCAGATTGGCCTCTTCGCCAGATTTCTACTCAACAGCGACATGTTACAATTTAACAAACCAACTGCTTTGTGCCAAGTACCGCAAATCGATGTGTTAGCAACCGCAAATCGATAAGTGACGCGGTGTAACTAAGCAAACTGTTTCATATAGCCATTTTAAGAGGCTTGCCCAGCCACTGAGCCAAACTTATGTTCTGGGGACGAAAACAGTTATGACTCTCTCATTTGGCAGTGGCTCAAAATGTTGGCTTCCCATCTCGGATTGACGGATAAAGCGGCGTTGAATAAGCAAACGGCTAACAAAGCCACGAGCAACAGCAGTTTTCACCTACAGCATTCTGCACCATGGCTTATCACACGCTGCTATCAAGGCCCCGACTTCAAAGAAAACGATACACACGCAAGCGCAGTGATCAGTCATTCCCTCAAGGGAATACGACCACAAAGGGCTTACGAACGCGCTTTCTGGAGGATTACGCACTGCTACCGTGGGCTAGCCAACCACGAAGTATATGCACATGACATTGACGTGATAGGCGTTTGCGCGCTAGTACGCGTTAACTTGTTGGGCATTCCTCCGATTGACACGTCGAAACGTCAATACGAACTAATTCCACAAAACAGCTTGTTTTCATTTTTAAGCGTAATCTACACGAGATTCGTTTGGGAAATATACTGAGAGCACAAAAAGAGGTAGACCTACATGAATAGCTGTTCCTGTAGTCAGAGCTATTGCTCCTGTAATCAGACGTACATCAATTATTATAGAGACAATTGTTTCCTAACGACAAGGTACTGCATTGATGCGCAGGGGTTAAATACATGTTCGACATACATATAACAAGTGCAATATTGTTATTAAGAAGATCATTAACTTGAGCACTTCCTTCTACAACGTCTTTCATTGTATCAATACTTATTCACAAACGAAACAAGAATTTTTCAAGTTTTAACAAGTCAAAAATAGCCGCTTGCACCAAAAAATACAAAAACGATTACGCCCACAATGCGTTTAACCGAAAAACATATGCATCTCGGTAATTTCGTAAGACGATTTACGCACTGCCTTAAGCTATTTATTTTCTAGGCTACTCCACACAATCACATTAACCTTTCATACTATGAAGTGTAAGTTAGCGGACACTTCTACTCGCTCCAAGGGACAGAAGCAGAGGAATGACTATCTGTGGCCACGTTTCTGAGCTTTTAATTGAAAAAATTGTGCTTTCTTCGTTGCCTTCGCCATTGTTCCAAAACTGTGAGTTAATGGCAGCTCGAATCTTTTGGCCTACACGTATCAAGCCCAGCAAACTCAAGCACTGTGCGCTGTTTTCAGTGAAAGTGTGACAAGCGAAGCACTTTGCAAAGTGACAGCATTTTTTCTACTGCGGTATGGTGGGGCGAAGAACTATTGTTAGTTGTCTGTCTGCAGAAATCAATGACAGTCACACGGTATTTTGACAGTAAGGAACACAAAAAGATCTATTGCTTTTTTAGGCTATTAATTCCTATTTCTGCATCTGCAATGCAAACTCTAACTCACCAAAGCAGCTCAACTGAGGCGACACGATTTTGCTAGCTCGTTACGCTGCACCAGCTCACTCCAACCCCGCCACACGAAAAGGAACCCTACCGCCAAAACGCGCTGCCCTATCAAACCCGACAGTACACGTGGTGAAACGCTTCGTTTTTTTCTTAACAATTGATGGTCTGTGACGAACAGGGACCTTTGTTTGCGAAGCGGAGCCGCTTGGTTGGTTCGTAAAAGGTTGACCAACGTATGGGGCCTCGTGAGGTAAGCTCGAAGTTCTCAAAAGAGATCGAGTGGCTCGAACGCCGTGGAGAGAAGAGAACGCGGTAGGCGCTTGTGGAACCAGTTAACTGTAACGCTGCAAAAGGCGCGAAGCGACGACTACGTACTGCCAGCAACTGAAATAAGTCGCTTCCTACCCCTTGGGAACGGACCTGTCTATATGTAACTAGCGTATTGTAAAGTCACCTTGACAGCAGTTCATTTTCGTAGTACAATAATATCGAAAACCTGTGTGAGATGCTTCACACGTCCAAAAATACTACGACCCACGACTTCAAAACGACACTAACAAGTAACAAATATAGCACTAGAAACTCTGTATCACTAACGTGGCGTGTTTGTAGTTCCGTTTGCGACACAACTGTTTTTTACGAGAACGCGAAACACAACAACGCGGTTTCACATTTGAAATCGACCATTCGAAAAGTGACAAATGAAAAACTGTAAGCTGTTCGCAGCGGTAGTACACATGCGTCTGTTGTAGACTGAACACCGGTGCTCTCCAACACACACGCAACTTGTTTCCAGTAGCGTTTCCGTCACTCTCAATGTTCCGCCGCATTGGGAAATAAACTGTCTAAACGCAGCGATGGGCAAACTTTTTGACTCGCAGGCAAGATACGGCGCTGATAGATCGATTGTTCGTGGATAGTGAAAAAAAACGTGACGCAATGACATGAACTGGCATTATTGTTATAATTTGAACCGGCTCGGTAGTATAGTGGGTTGAATACGCCTCACTAAAGCTTGTAAGACCGGTTCGATTCCCAGTCAGGTCGTACTGAAGACTTGCAAATCGCTACTTTTGATGTCCCAGCTCATGCTTGGCGTTAATGGGCAAGTGCACGCAAAAGGTTAAGATTTCAAAGATAAGTTTACTATGCAACACAGAGTTCCCCAGTCGCTATCTGCACAAAAATAACGCCTGAGATTTGATGCGTCAATGTGCAAGGAAAAGAACGGCGCCGAAAATGCAATTGCAGCATCTTCCCTTATTGACCGATATTCGGAAAGCGCAGAGTTGGCGTGGAAGATCTGCCAGTTAAGTCAAGCGGTGGATCACCTTATCCATCTTTGGTAGCTACAGAGCAATTCAAATGAAAAAAGACCACAGATGTTGGTGCTCATTATGTTGGCAACGAAACAACCCGGCCAAAAAATCTATTGAAATTCCAGGTTCCAGTCCAATCGAGAACTTTCAGTTTATGGTGACACTCGCACTAAATTTTTATGTTCGTAAGACGAAGTCGCTCAGCTGTGAAATAGAACATATCTCATATACGGCAGTGACTACAGAACTGCTCACGTGCACTTGTTTAGTTCGATATCATAATTCAATTGATTAGAACCTATTGGCCAAAAACGCTATGACGAAACGATATCAAAAGTTTGTCTGACATCACAGATTCACATGGCATGGACTTCACGGCAAGACTCACTCAACGCCCTGATGTCTCTGCAGCCACAGACCACAGCACGAGTTCACTTGACATCACCGATTGACAGGCTCCAAATCAGTGAAAAGCTAACATGAAGCTCAACCCTTGACCAGCCGCTGAGGTTTCAACAACAGCATGGCTAAAATCCTCGCCCAAAGCTGCACGCGTTAAACCATTTAGTTTTCATTTAAACGGCCTCTCATTTCAAGCGCGAAGGAAACCTTGAACTACGATCAAGACTGCGCTGTGAAATAATCATATTAGCTAAAATCATTTTGGGCAAATCCTTTTTTCTTACCAGTCAAAGTGCTGCACTAACCGGTCTCCAGCACCTGCATCAAAAACTGAAGCCTCCATGTCAAGGACAGACATGCGAGACGCAAACTTGCAGTCCGTTTATTTGTACGCAGACCTGCTCCATGGTACCAGGCTTTGGCAACGAACATAGTCAAAAATACAACAATGCAAATGCTTATGCAGCACGAGCAAAAGTTTCGTGAAGAGCACAAAAAAGTGCAATGTGCTGAGCACTGCAAAACAGCGTCTTCGGTTTCCTGGAAACGGTGTATGTTCGTAACCGCGCTTTAGCGCTGTGGAGGTGACTGAAAGCTACGCGCTGCGGCTTAGCCGGAGGATTAGTAACAAAAACAGCAACACGTTAACAGCTCAAGACGAAGCGAACGCGCAGGCAGCACTGAAGCGACACAAACCACGACTCACGCGGAACATTTGCTGAAAGCTGCGCGTTACCAATAATTTAAAAGGCAATTTAACAGCTGTAGTGACACTGTGCAAGGAATTGAGGATTGGAGAGTTGTATTCAGTTTTGTTGCGTGAACAAGCACTTTAAACGATTTGACATGACACAACCAGATATATACATGGCAGTTTTTGATCATGTCACACAACTTCCGAAACTTCTTGTCCTATTTTAAGCAACTTTGAACTATCGCCGGTTTTTCACTACACTGCAGCTGTGGGGAATAAATTGTTTTCCCTGCTCCCTCCCCCCACTTCTAATTGTTATGAGTAGATCAGTGAAAACAACATAAAATCCCCAGGTTCACCGCGTCAAACAAATCAAATGATTGTGAGACAACTGAGACCGGTGAATTAGAGCTTGCAGTGACAGGCATCCATAAACTTAGTCCGTTGTATTCTTGCAACGCAGCTGGTTTTTGCTTTGCAGTAACAAAATCACTGTGTAACACCATTCTAGTTGTGCGAAAGAACGAGACGATCATTGTTTGAGACGCCTTACAAGCGGTAGCGCCGCAAGGTAACAAACAATTTTAAGCATGCCGCGTTTCAAAACGTTTGACATGAATAATTGACAAAAAGCATCAAGCGAATTGACATAAAGACGGCAATCATTCATGAGAAATTGTGCCCACGACACAGGAAGCTAGAGCGGGAAGACTTGTTGAATAGGCTGCTACTTGTACCGGTGCCAGCACAAGGATTTCCGATCAATAGTATATAGTCGGATTTCATGTTAACCCAGGCATAGACCAATATCGACCTATTTTTTAAACCCGGGCAGTTACAGTCAATTTTTCCAAAGCTGGAGTCCTACGCAATTTGAAACCTATATTTCCAGATTTTTTCGAGACTTAACTTTTCCGAATGACATATCCAGGTAAAATACAGGCACTATAATAGTTAACACCATGAAAGTAGATTATCAATCTTATCAAAAGCATAAGATAAAATGTCATCAGAATGCATTTCAAAAGATCAAGCCTGGAAAATTATTTCCTTTTTCTATACTAACAGATCAAAAAAACTATTTCCAGACTGGAAAATGACCCAACTTTTTCAATATTTTTCCGAACTCCGTAGACACCCGCTAAAGGCAATATCATGGCAGCAACATGTTGTGACATGTCACAAGGTTTCGGACCGGCAAGCTGAGAAAAAAGGTCGAATAGCCTCTGGATAAATGTGCATACCTAATATCTGCAATGGCCCGCCAGCGTTTAGCGGTATTGATATGGATAGCCATCAAAGGATTACGTCGCCACCTCGCAGTCCTTGGTGAACCCGACTCGGGTTCTCGAGTTCAGTGTTTTAGCCAAGTGACACAGCTGCAATGAAAACCTGAGTCACATAAAACGAGTATATAAGCGCTGCATGAACAGAAAGCAAATCTTGTACGATCTTCATGACAACACGTTTCGCGTCGGCTTCTCCCTGAACGTGGTAACGTGGTATGATCAAATCTGCTTGCGGAGTAGAATTCTTGTGACTTCGTCAGACCCCCTTCATCAACACGCGCCTGTATATATTCACTTGAAAAACCTTGCTAGATGTTTCTTACGGCCTGGCAAAGCCCACCGAGTAAAAAGTAGGTAACTCCGCACGCATACGCTTCCGTATCGCAGAACACGTACTGACGTGTTGGACCACTCATGACATGATATACTTCACGAACACGTATTGAAATGACTCGAACGCGTGTAACAAATTAACGATGTTGAAAAACAACTAAGTCATTGCTAAGTTCTTGCAAGCAAGACGATGATGTTCACAAGAAAAGGTACAAAAATCGACATTAATATTACGCAGAGTGTGTTCCTTTGCAACAGTGGTGTCGAACCCGAATGGGCATGTCTGTCACATAATCAAGTCCCGTGGTATGTTTGAATACTTGCAAACGTTGTCAGATCCGACAGCAACATTGTGCGTAGTGGGCTACTTAATTACTAGTGTCTGACAGCAAGTTGCCGCGTGTGAATAAACTTGTTAATTTGAATTATTACGACATAAACACCAGGTTTTGTGAATTCCGCAACATAGAAAAATCACGTTTTACGCAAGCCTCAACGCTCGAGTGCCATTTTTGAACATGTGCCGCACCACGTTCGCCACGAAAGCCCTGTGTTGTGCGCGCTACTTTCAAAAGCACAACCAGATGTATTATAACTTAAATCAGTCTCCAGTCAACACCGTTTCGAGCGTTGCGGGTGTTATCAGAGGAACATACGGCTGAGTTTGGGGCGATATTTAACCATTTCAATCCGAACACACTCGTAAGCAATTCCACAAGTTACACGTTCGGCATCGGCGTGTACATACACGCCACGGCGCAATAAAAATCATTCTTGAATCTTGATAAATTAGTACCTATTGACAGGAATCCTTCCACAGTTTGGAATCAGACACTGTGATGTTTACCGAGTATATATCTCACCTACTGAGCAGGCATCTTTAGCTCTTATTCAAACAGAATCATGGTAGACTCTGTTTTCACATTACATGCTGTGGAGTGTCAGCTCAAGTTAAGAAACGTTTCTTAAGTCGTTAATTAAAACCCGATTGTGTTCTACATAAAGTGCGCAAGGAAATCGAAAATTACTGCGGCTTTTGCGTCACCGACGGCCCGGATCAGGACCGGTCCTCCCGACGCAGGAGTCGTCTAGCACCAGATTGTGCAGTCACTCATAATGCTTAAAGGGAACGCTGTTCAAACAACACAAGCAATTTCACTTTCCCAGCTCAAAAGCAAATGGCGGATGTGTGGCCAGAGTTAGGTGAGACTGGAGCGCAGCGAGGGCTTTGAAACTCTCGGCAAAACCCGGATACTGGCGACGACTCACGACAACAAACAAGTTGCTGAACGGGAAAGCATGCTCTCCACATTTTCACGCCGATCGATACGTTGCCATGGCCACCGCAGCCTCAAATCCGGCTCGTCAGCGTCTTTGAAACACCAGGAGAGAGCTCTCGTGCTTGGAGCACGGGACGGTTTTGCGATCATCGCAGTGCAGGAGTAGGTTATAAGTACACTGGTTCGACCACTTGTGAAACGTTTCGCCAAAATATCCGACCAAGCAACGGAAAGAATCGTGCAAAAAATGCAAGCTCTTAACGCTATTGGCTGATCACTGAGACTCTCGACAGTGAAAGATAAGGCCATGCACGATGATACCACCTGCTGTTGCTTACGTGAATGACCAGTCTGGCGGTGAGAATGTTGTGAAGAAAAACTGCAATGGCAAAGCACCTCGGAAGCCAGTTTTCCAGGAGTTTTTTCGAGTTTTTTCTGCCCCGTGTGAAAAGCGTACGCCAACGTAACAAACAGGCCAGCGAGACAGTACCAACCACGCGAAAGGAGATAAATCTCGAAAGACGCTCAGTTGAATGTTGGGACGCAACACAAGACGACAAATAAAACGACAAAAGACAAAGGCACAAAAGCCTAAGAGTAAAGTTACTACTGAGTGTCGCATTCGACACAGACGCAACACCGTCCTGCCCGAGCAAAGTAAGGACACGCGAAACTTTCATTTTAGCGTTCGCGGCCGAGTCGGCCACAGCAGAGTCTTGCGGAACAATGGCTCGACCAAGCTGCCTGGTTTGAGTGGGAAACCTGAATGAACGTCTGTTCTTTCAGACTGGAATGCTCTGCGCTTGAAGTGGGTCTTTGAAAAGCTTTCAGAAGTTGCGCAACAAGAGACTGCGAATCCACCCATGCTCCCGCGTCCCGATCAGACGTTCCCGCCTATTTTGCTCAACGTCCAATCAGGACCAACTACGACACAATTTCTGAGCCCGCGAATTTGAAAACATCTGATTTTGAAGCGCCTGAAAAACGATGTAATTAAAAAATTAAGAGAAAAATTTAGCGGACCACTATCGAGTTGTTATAAGTCTTTTCCACAGAGTTGAAAAAGAAATTTTGGAGGTGGACATGAAGCGTGGACTTGCAATACCAAAGGCCTGGGTGAAACACGAAAATGTTCATGGGCACCTTCACGATTGGATCGCAGTTGGTCGCGTCTCAGGGACATGGCATACAAGGACCTGCTAGCTGATAGCTTGAACCAGCACAGCACAAGGTTACTGCAACGATCACCAAAGCTCTGCTAAATAGCACATCCGCGCACTTAACTGGAGACATGAGATAATTTAAAAATGAACATAACACACAAAGATGATTTTCTGAATCGATTTGCATGAATTATGAGTTCGACACATTCCGCACGCCATCAACACTTAAACTCTGCATCGTGACGTAGAGTTAAGCAAACTCTGTGAAAGCCTCCCATCAAACAAGCTTTATGAAATGCGATTTACGTTTTTTTCGTTTTTCTTGTGTGCATCTTACATTTATCAACAGGCGCATACAGCCAACACTTCCGCCTGACTGCATCTGCATGGAGATTCGCCCCCAGAACTTTTTGCAGGCGATGAGAGTGTGCAACTTCGGAAAAAATATTTTTTTCCAATCTTAAAAAATCTATCACAAAACCTTCGACAATATGTACGCACAACTGCATCACGATCAGACCAGTTGCATTAAAAGCACGCCCGATCCAACTCGAAAGACACCTTAACCTATCGCTCTATGAAAGGTGTTTATGCATCTTAACCAAATACAAAGCAGCTGCTCAAACAAAGAAGTTTTTTCCCGCAACTTTGTTCCGGAGCGGCATCAACCATGGAGTCAATCTCGGGCTCGTGATGCCCAAGCAACACCTACACGTCTGTTCCTTTGGCGAGTCAACTGCAAGGATTTCGTTTATGAACTCAATTTGCCAGTCAAAGGGGCATTTGCAAAACAACGAGAGTTTGACTACAACTGTTGTTACTCTACCTGCACAAGCGCGAGAGTACAACTGCACTTTGCGAAGATGCGACCTGTGCACTGCGACTTTTAACCAAAGGAGCTTAATGAGGAAAAGTCATCATTGACTAACGCAGCAAACTGTGGAGCGATACAGGTGGCCTTTTTCCACGGTATGAAGCCACATTGCTGTAGATTATTTTGTGTCTATGCTCAGCCATTACTAATAGCTGATGAGCCCAGACACACAGCAAAACCATTAAAAACGCTGTTTGATCAAAATATGGGTTAGGTCTGCTGATAAAGAAACAGTCTTCTCTAAACCAACAAAGTCCAGCAATGTCTCTAAAAGCGACGTTTCTACAAAAGTTTCCAAATTTTCTAATATTACGTTTGTGATGGAGTATTAACGACATTTCCTCAATTTTTTGGACGCAGATGCCAATAAAAAAAGTAAAAACATGAAGTCCAAAAAAGCGTACTCCCCGTTTAGTTAGAAGTAATCTATTTAAAAGGTCTCTACAGTAAATTCGCAACGAGCAAATAAACTTGAGTTGGTATTAATTCAAAAAGTACAAAAGGCAGAAACGTGCCTAAAGTGTCGTGGCCAATGGCTTTTTGCATCAATTGTGAAAAACGTTTTGGCTGACTAGTTCTTCCCGTAAAAACGTGCATAAAAATGTGCACCCGTTGCATTGTGCCTGAAATTATGTAGTCGCTGAAAAGACACTGCTGCCATTTTCAACAATGTCAGCGTCGGAAAAAGATATGTGCTGAACAGCCAGCTAATTAACAGCCATATTTCAATAATTGGTTTGTTGATCCTAATAGGACGTTAGAGAAAATGTCAGCACCCGAATTTACCTGAGTATATTTCACGGCACTGACACGGTGTCGCTTTAACCACCGTATTACGACAGGGCACCGAAATTAACAGGTCAAACGAAGCATACATCAAATGTGTCGTTTACCCGCACCTGACCAATTACCGACTCGAAACGATCTCTCCGCGGGCGAAACCCTACTCGGCGTGACATTCAGGCCGTAATTCATCGGTTGCCAGACAAAAACTCACACATGTGGCGAAGTCGGGGTACTTGTCAACGTGGACTGCGCGTAACAGCGCAGGAGTGCGCGCGTGTGTGCGCTGCGCAGGAGGAAGACCTTGTTCAAACACAGGACACCGCCGGGGCTGACCGTACGCGATAAGCGCTTGTTTGGAGCGGCACGACGAAAAAACAAAACTCCGTGTACACGAATATAGATTTGCGGTGACCGAGCTCCGCGAGAAAAGTTCCTTGAAAGAGAATTTCTATGCGAGAATCAACCTGTCTGTGCTGAAAGAAGGCATGTGCATTTGCAGAATGTTTAGACCATGGGTGGAGAACCTATTCAGTATGACGGGCCGCATGAATTGTGGAATATCGCTGGCAAGATGCTAAGATTAATTTTATTTTAAAATTCTATCTTTATCTTCTTAAGGAAAATATGGAAAAAAAACTACGTCAAGGAAGGGGAGAGATACTTGTCTCGACTTACTGTCTAAGTAGCTGCTAGTCATTAAGTTTCGTTTTGACACGATGTTGCGTTATATAACTTTATATCAAACGTTCACGCAGGCCGCTGTTTCCCCAACCCTGCGTTAGAGCTGTAGGGAAGGAGAACTAAGGCCGATGGCCAACGCGTTTCCACGTTTAATGGGTGCGGCGTGGTAACTGCTTTTCACGGCCCTTATCTTACGAAGGAATTTTCAGTTGTTGCGTCAATTTAGCGGTAAAACTACACCACCTTGGAAAAGCCAGCACAAAGCAAAATAAACTCACACAACAAGCTTTAACCGCATTTCCACCCAAGGCCGCAAACTTTGAAACGCGCTTGGACCGGGGTATCTAAAAAAACTATTGTCGGTTAAATCAGGAACGAGGAGTAATCGTGAGCGAGTGAATCGAATTATTCCTGTCTTCGGTTATTAGTTCGTTTCGCTGGCGATAGTGCGCAGCGCGCTTGTTCTGCCATAATAATTCCGAGCGATAGCGCAGCGAATGAAGAATATTCGAAAGCTGCCGAGCAGGGCGCAGACTCTGCTCTTCAGCAAAACCTTTTGTGTCAAGTGCTGACGGAGCGGTCCAATCTGCGTCGGACGCGGATGTCTGCCAACGCGTAACCGGATTCTGAACGAGGGTCGAAAAGCAACACGTGGACCGGCGCATGCGCAAAAGCAGACGATTCGTAAACATTAAGGGCTGTATGGGTTTTCTTTCCATAAGAGTTTTTTTTCGGGCGGTGGGAGGGTGCAGCACGAATCCGCACTTTTGTCCGCTGCCGCCTTACCGAAAAGGCGGCAAAAGCTTTGCGGAAGTGGAATGCGGCTGAGTGTTGCGTTGCACAACCAATCTGGTAAGTCAAAGTTAACTCTGAAGGTTAAATAAAACAAACATAGCTTTGATTGAAACAAGCACAAAGATATCGTCCATGGACTTGATTAGACTCGGATGAAAACGTGATTGCAGGGAAACAACAGAGCTGTATTTTTTTTCGCTGAGATATTTCGGTCCGTTTTTGCTGAGACATTTTGGTCACTGAAACATTTCGGCCATTTGTCTCACAGCTGTATTAAAATTCGCCGTAGCAGTGTTCATTAGCCTATAATTTCAGACATTCTGAGCGAAATGACTAAATTTTTTCGGTCATTTCAAAACCATTTCGGTCACACGGAGATGACTAAATTTTTTCGTTGATTTCAAAACCATTTCGGACTATGACCGAAAAAAAACAGCAACAGAGCGGGATAAAATTGTAACCATCATCAACGATCATACTAGAGTAGATGGAAGAATTTACACATTCATATAAATGACGCATTACCCGTATAGAAGAAAAGTAATTGCCCAGGCACCGAAAACTATAAGCTAAATTTCCATTGGCAGCGGTGCCTCAGGAAAGTCCATTGACATCAATCCAGCAACTCAGGTCAACACTGTCATACTTTTTTCAAACGCAAACACAATACTATGATGTATTGTCGAAACAAGTACATATTAGTGACTCCGAACCAAATGAACCACCACAAAGTGACCCTTGTTCGCACGTTCCTCAGCTGCTACGTGCACGTTAAGGTAAAACAGACACCTGGTTTGAAGCATCATCATATACGAACAACGCCTCATACGATTCGTCGCGAAGGCAAGCATCAGACACATTTCATACACGCATTGTTACGAAAGTACTCTTAAAGTGCAGCAATTTGCACAGAACGAACGCAAAAACATGGCGTGACTTGATCGGGCCATTTACTTCGAGGACGTAACTTCACAGATCCTTGTCCTCTAGCGCTACCTGGCGGGTGAACCTAAACGCGATCGATAGTCTCGAAGTGTTCAATCCACGCTGGCGGTTAGAGGTGGCCCATCGATGAGACGGTGATCAGCACGGGAAAGGGAGGTCGTTGCTGAGAGGACGAAAAACGATTTGCATCCGGAACCGACTTCAGCGCTCGGTAAAGACCGGAGTCCAGACTACTGACCTTGCCGGAAATCGCATTTTTGTCGCAGACCAAGCAATGGGGGGCGATCTACAAAATGCCCCAAGGACAACCTGGAAAGATTGGCCGGGACCGGTACACAGGTTTTGGTTAATCTTGTGTTAGTATTCCCAACATGGATTTTAGTCGTTTTGAAGGTGGCTGCACGATGAACAAGCAACATCATCTGACGAGCCACGAGCAAACCAAACCTACACAAATGCTTCTGTTGCAGGCACTGACCACAGCCTGCTTAATGAAGAATTGGCTTGTTTATTTCGGTAAAAATCTCAAGCTTTGTCAGGCTATTATTCACAGAACATCACAGTTCTCAACAGGACATCACTGGCTACGCTGCTCGATGAGTTTAACGTCGACCAAGCTGTGAATCAGCGTAAACTCGCGCAAGTATTTTCACGCTAGTAACGTTTCTGTTAGTCGAACGGAGCTACTAAGAAGATTTAACTTTAAATGATTCGCGGTGATACTTGAAAAACGTTGAATAAACAACAGGCACTTGTACCCGATTTGCCTCGTGATTCGGCCTGGCAATACGCTCAAAAATGTCGAAACTTCAAGAGCTGCTTGGGCAGAATTTTCTACTCAAAAAAAAAACTGTTCAGAATTTGAGAATTCGCATTTTCAGTAAGAAGCTCGTCTGAAAATCAATGTGGTAACAGTTCGCTGCCGGCAGACATGGCATATTATTTCACACTTCCCGACGTGGTATTCCCAAGAATCGGGCACGCATGGAGTTGTTTGCAACAACAAACTAGACTTCAGCCAATGTTGACCCCCAGTTCGATCACTTTTCTGCATATGGGGCGAAGGAATTGATTGCATGCTGGTACCTGGATATATTTTCGTAAGCGTAATGATTTTTACTGGTGTTCTGATTTCACCCAAGAAGAGGATGTCTTAGCGTGTAGGCTCTCCTTTTACCTTCCTTTTCAATATGAGCAATGTCACAAGATCTAGAACAATTCCGTAAGTTCCTACTTTAAGGCACTGAAAGTTTAGGAACTTCAGCAACGCGATTTTTGTGAACGTCAAGTCAACGTACTCGTAACGGCAACCACTGATGCAAAGTTGGCATGAAGAAAAGACCAGGGTGACTGTAAATCTGTAGTATAGGTATGAAACTTTGCCAAAGCTATTTTGGGCCGTTTTTTGGTCGTAGACCTAATCGTTTTTGAAATGACCGAAAAAAAACTAAGTTATTTCGGTCAGAATATTTGAAAATATAGGCTAAACAACACTTTTTTGCCGAGTTTTAATACAACTGTGAAACATATCACCGAAATATTTCAGTGACCAAAATGTCTCACCTAAAAAGGACCGAAATGTTTCAGCGAAAAATAAACAGTGCCAAAGAGGCGTAATACCACAAAGAGGGTATGGATGCTAGCAACAAAGCAGTGGTCGAATGGCAGAAGCATATTGTGGCGATGTTCGGTGGCCTAGCTCAAAGATAACTGCCGTGCCTGACTGGTGTTATTCTTTTTTGTTCATGTCGAATGACATAAGAAGATTTGACGATATTTACTCAAAACTGTTTAACGTGGTACGCCGTTTGGTTAAAAATCTGATTAGATTACGGAATGCCTCATTTAGCTGAAATTCGTTAAACGCGTTAGATGAGGAGTGACCTGACAGCGAGGTTTGTTCCAGACCGAACCCGACAAATTGCTTTGCACTGCGTTAAACGAAATCGAGTTCGTATCAACGGTCAGTTCGCGAAGACCGAAGCCGATACACGGTAAACTGTAGACATCTCCAACAACTGATCTCAAAATTCACCCGAAAACTACAGTATCCCAAAAATCACAAGTGCATGACCGAAAATCTCGTATTTTCCCTCAATCCCCATAAACAGACACTTGTTACGAACATCGCCTGAAAACAAAAATTGCTCCCGGATCATAATGGATAAACAAGATCAAAACCCCTTTCTATTTTGACTCTATTACAGCCATTTTAAAATGTACATTTTTTGATGAATCTGGTAAAATTCACTTCTTTGAATTCTTGAAACAAGAGCTATGATAACCGTCGCTGGTTGGCATCTTTTCACAAAACTTGTTCATTAAAAATGTTTATTCCTTTAAACTTTTAAAGGCATCTGGAAACATTTTGTACCAAACTACTATAGTTCCTTACGCCTTACAAAAGCGCATACTCAGCAAAATTCATCGTAAACACCATGATCCAAATTAGTTTGTTTGCAAGAGGCAAGTGTTATTTTAGAGCAGGTCATAGAAAAATATAAATAGATTGCATTAATCAACTCCGAACGTGGAACTGCATTCAACCACGTGCACCAAACATGTTTGAAAACCTACGCATGCGATTTGCAATCAATCTCTCCGCTCTTTTATCTACAGTAGGTTTGATTTCCAACTCTCACGAATATCCAACTTACCTGTTGCTCCTGAAATTTAGTCTGATACTCATGAGCAAGTGTGCTGGCATCAACTTGCGCCGCTCTTACTTTTTCGTGCAAGGATGAGTTCGCTTGAACATGTTTTGATATCTAGAAAAAATACCACTATGACCAACAAAAAATACCATTATGACCAACAAAAAATACCATTATGACCAACAAAAAATACCATTATGACCAAAAAAATACCATTATGACCAAGCAACAGTCGAAAATTCTGGAGCACCGACATAGACGAGTACAAAAATTAAGCATAAATCAAACCACTCCGGGAGGCACAAATGTTTTAGACACACTTCAACTTGGGCACCACTTCCAAAACCACATGAGCGCAACACAAACAAAATGTAGCCAACCCTTCGCACTGAAACGACCAACAGTCGAGGTGCGACTTTTTCTACGTTGCGGATTCCTGGCTCTTCTCAAATCTTCGCATTGTTATTGAGTATAGACGTGCAGACATGAGTATAGACTAAAGGCGTATACATACGAGCTATATCCTATGCGATGTGTCTCGTAGTCACGCTAAACACCTTTCCGGCCACCCAAAGATAGCACACACAGTCGCACACGAAACAACGCCATCCCATACTTTAGTCATTAAAATTCAGATAATACACACATATTGGAAACAGCACAGGTCTAAATCACTAGTGCTTCGTATGAAGCAACATAAGTTCAGCGATTTTGTGTGTACTGCTATGGTTTTTATGCGATTTAAATTGCTTGTTGTCGACAGCCCAAGTTTTTTTGCAGTTAAATGCATATAGCTATTACGAGGTTTTGGTAACATTCTTAAAGTTAACGAGAATCTTAGCAAATTCCAACAGAATTCAATGCGTGCATCGTCTGGTTTCTCATACGCTACTTCATACACCATCCGAAATGCTTCAATCTGGCGACAAGACACAACTTCACAGAAGTCTAAGAAAATGACGGAGACTAGTCGGTTGGACAACCTAGAGCAGGGGTACTCAAGTTATTTTAAGCAAGAGTCCAGTTACAAAATTTAAAAATGTTGGAGGTCTGGTCATTTCATGTAACATGTCTTATATTTTTCTAAAATAATCGTGAAAGGAGAATAAAGTACGGTGATACATATATACAATATCCAGTTAATGGGTTAATGACTATAGTTATTAACACAACTTGTCAGCGTTATTTATTCTTCCGCTGGTGGGAGAAATGGCCTTTTCTAGTTCTTGCCAGTTCCTTGCATTTTGGAGAAAAGGTAGTGATAGCAAGTCGAAGGCGGTGGTAAAGGCTTTCATTTGTGATACAAAAGAACTTGCTCTTTACCAAGTTTATATTTGGAATCGCAGACTCGCACCGCATAGGCGTAACCAGAGGGGGGCCAAGAGGGCCATGCCCCCCAAAATTTCTAGCATATGTCATTTTGTGCTTTGAGAGGCAGTTTTTCAAACAAAATACAGTTGCTCGCTAAAGTCAAAAGATTTGCCCCAAAAAAAATTTTGGGCTGGCTATGCCACTGTCACAAAAGTTGGAAGACCAAACACAGTGAGAATTTACACCGCTAATTTGTGAAAAGTGGGAAAGTTTTTGGAGATTCCAACCTTTGATTAAAAGTTCTCAGGTGTGCAATCACAAATTATGTCATTTTCTGCTGCGTTCTCCAGGAATTCAATGTGTGTTTCACTTCGGTTGAGAAATGGGGAATGTCCGTCACCAAAAAAGGGTTTTCAAGAAACAGCAGCAACTGTTTTCAAAAATTCACCAAATCGTATAGCAATGTTTGCAATCAAATTTTCAACAAGTTGAACATAACTGGTATCGTTTTTGCCTCTATTCTGCTCCAAATTTATCGGAAAACAATTAAGTTTGCTTTGAATGTCAACCTCGAAAAATTCTAACCTTTTCAGAAAATCACGAATCGCACGGATCAATCAAAAATAGTATGTTTTTCTCCTTGCAGTTATACTTTCAAGTCGTTATGGTGTGACATTATGTCAGCCAAATATCAAACAGTTTTCATTCTTTTATAATTTCTTAAAGTTGAAAATGTCTTAACCTTCACATTTTGTTGACTTCCAAAAAAACTAAATTTTCCAATGGACCAAGAGTCCCTCCAAACCTCTTTCCTTGATCAACCATCCTATATTGTTGTGCACAAATGAATTTGCATAATTTACATTGTTTTTGACAAGAAAAGGCTTCATCGCCATTTCCTAGCCTTGATTCTACTGTCTTACCAGGATAGACATTGTAATGGAAAGCAACTGTTAAACAATGATGACGAAACAATTATTTTGAACCAGATAACAATGGCAACTCATGTACGTGCGTTTGCAATATAGGTAAACAACAGCTTGATCGACAATCATACTCATACAGTCGGCGAGAAGTGTATGGCTAAAAGTGTTAGATTTTCGGCTAAAAAACTCTGCATAGAAGTAGAACACTCCGTGAGACTGACAAGGTCTGGCCTTAACCATACAAAGGTCCGGATTCGGACCACGGTCCACCATTAGAGTAGCCCTGTGTCCTGGAGTTTTTCGATGCTCCAGCTTGAGCATTTGTTGGTCACAATAACCATTCGAGTATTTACGGCCACAATAACAATGCTCTGCTAAACCCAGACAGACACCAAAAGTGCTACCAAATAAGCAAAGCACAGCAGTGGCACTTGCATGTGGAAAGCATTGCTGAAAAATCACTCTGCATATGCATAATCGCGAATGCATAATCATTCGTTTTTAAGCTTATTCAGTATAACTAATAACTATTCAGCTGTATAACTGGATTAAACGTATTTATGCTAACACAGAATTGCCATCACATGAGAGGATTCCCTTGGAAATAACCAGACACCCTGTGAGCTGGAAATTTGAAGAAGCCGCAATGCATTCGAGTTTGGATTTTGCGCAGCAGCAAGCTCTAAATTATTATCAGCACGCTAACAAGACACCAAATATCGGGCCTTGTCATTGTTACAAAATTCTTAGCAAGATGCATTAAGTAGCTCTACAAACCTCTGCTTCCTTTTCACCAACTAGTGCTTCAGTCTCAATGAGCTTCACTCTAAGGCGCCTGATTTCTGCTTCGGGATCTGTGACAAAAATTGAAACTCAAAACATTTTGATCCCAATAAACAAAGGAGATTTATTTCTTTCCACTGAAAACATAACGCAAGAAATGTATGTGCTTCACAAACTTTTTTAGATCTTGATGGGTAATTATTCCAATGTCAAACCATTCTATGTGGAAACATTCTAATGCCAATTAGTTATAGCCTCCTCTTATATAATTAAGTGGTCAACAACATTTTGGCATTGGTTTAGTTGAAAACTGCACTTTCATTTCACAGATTGAAAATTTGAAATAAAAATTTCCCAATTATGTCAGATTTTTGAAATATTGACTTTTCTTAGACACATAACATGGGTTGGATTTTTGCAAAAAATATTAATGGTTTACCAGTAAAAATGTTGGGAGCAACTGAGCTTAGTTTAGAGTTTGCTAACAAGTGCGTAAGTATGTATGTACAAGACATATTTTTTGCTTAAACTTGTGAATACAACAACCAATATTAATTAACCTGGGTTCCTTTCCAGACATGAAAGTATGAGGGTGAGTCATGAAGTAATGTAAATCTTTTCATTATGTTAAAAATAGCTAAAACCACACAATGAATTATGCATCAACATAAACTTATATTTAATTGGGTCACATCTGGAATTCTTATTTAATTACCATCTCATTTAATAGATGTTCTCTATTCTTGACTGAACCTTGTGAACTTCAGAAAGAAACCATTTGTGGACAGCAAGTTTTCACTTCATTGTTGCCAGGTTTGTTTCTCGGTGCCTCTTTGACTACATCAAAGAGACATTAAAGCTAAGTATGGAGGATGTACCAGAGTTGTCAACCCAGGGTTTTTTTAAGGAAAATGTTAGGTACCTGGTTGGACCTGTAGGGACCCAATTTCTCTGATCCTAGGGACCTGATGATAATTTTTTCTGATTCTAGGGACCCGAATTGGGTCCATAAAACACCTTAAAAATAGCTGTGTCAATCCAATTGAAAAGATTGCTTTTCTTGTTCTGATGTGTATGATTGCGCATTACCACAATGAAGAAAAACTTTGTCTGTCTCTGAGGTGGGTTGGACTTTATTTCTTGCTCTTAACTATTGAAGAGTGTTGATTATGTTTCAGAGTACATTGTTCTTATTTTGGCAGAAAATTTGGGCATTCTAGAAATAGCCATGATTTTTCCAGCTGACTTGAAGTTTGACTCAAATGTTTTTCATTTTGGAGATGGTGGGTGGAACCATTATGCTGATCTCCTCTTGGATTGTGGTTCATGACAGCATATCCAAGTTTTATCACCAATTATAGATCTTCTAAAGAATGTGAGGTCTGTTCACAGCATTCAGTGTAGTAGTCAACCTTTCAATCTTGAAGCAACAAGGAATTCAATTACTGTTCTTTGCTTGAAAATGTTTAGCTGCCATTATGAAAGAAGCTCACCTTAACATATATCCTTATGTATCTATACTCAAAAAATACAATTAAACACCTGATTCTGAGTATATGTGCCTCAACATTTGTATTAAATTCAAACATGGATTATTATCAAAAAACATGCCCCTGCAACATAATTCACTCACCTTCATATTTTGCATCACCAACAACCAGAAATCACTAAATACATTTTGTTCTAGTAGTATGGTTTCATTAAGCAAGTATGCACTTCAAATCTTTGTACCAACTATTGCTTAAAGAATCGAATTTTGCCCAATGACTAAGATGTCATTTTTTCAACTAAGATGGACATGCATTTTACTTAAAAGTGTGGTTTTAGGCATAAACCTTTCTAAAAAGTGCAATTCAATTCATGTGAATCATTTAAAAGCACAAGATTTGGAGGTGTGCCAAAAGCTAAATTTATATGCTTCACAAAAAGCATTTTGAGGACACTTTTTCCCAAGCTACTTCAACAAAGCATGCCCAAAATATCCATCTCTTCTAGCATGTGAACACATCAGAAACATGCCTGCATAGTGGCAAGATTGACTTTCAAGTCTTATCTTGCAACAGAAAGTACATGTATTTTTCTGTTGCAAGTTCAAATCATCTGCTGCATTACTTTTACATTTGACAAGAAAGTATTGTTATGCTACGGACAACATAACAGTAACTTTGTTTTCCAGCTGCCAGAGTAAATCAACAGTTGCAAACAGCTAGAAACTAGGAAAAAGTATGACCTGAAAGCTACATCACTTGGTCCTTGCGATCATTTTGATATGATAAAGTTTTCTTTATGGTGTAAAGGTCAACCATTTGAGCGTGAAGTTTATCCAACAAAACATATTTTTTTGCATCAACAATTGCCATGACACAGACTGCACCAATGTGATTAACACTTTGAGAGCCGGTCTACGATATATTCGTACTTCGATTTTGGCCTAAAAAAACAGCAGTTTTCAGTTGCCTTACCAACGCCATAGCTCTTCCGCCGATTGCGCTAGAGAGCTGTTCAAGGGCTGAAACGGATCAGACAGTCTAGTAGATTGCACTCGAAAAAACATTTGTTGGTTGGAGGATGCAGATTTTTTGTGAGTGACGTCATAAGTGAAGTAGTTTTGGGGTCATTTTGGCTCATGTTTCCTCGTCTAGGGCCCAATCGCTAGGCCAAAGTGTATTGCTGAAGATTTCATTGGAAACTAGGCTCGAGTCCGAGTTGTTTGAGCGTTTGATCGACTTTCTAGCGTTTCTGGATCAAAAGTTATGATCTAAAATAAACAAATTAATTAATTATTTTATTAGCTAATTAGTCAAATATTTTTACAAACTTACATCATAACTTTTGAACCCGAAACCCCGGCAGGTCATCAAAAGTATCAAATGACTTGGATTGTGGTCTGGTTTCCAGTAAAAACTTCAGCGAAATACTACCACCTAACGGTTGGCCCCCAAGGCCAGGCAAAGTGGGCCAAGGTGGCTTAAAAGTCCTCCACTTATGACGTCACTCACAAAAAACCCGCATCCTCAAGTAAAAAAATTTTTTCGAGTACAGACTAGAAGACTTGCCGTGTCTTTTGACGCTTCAACCAGGTCCGTAACCCAAACAGGAGCGAGGATAATCCCACGCAAAGCCACGTGCCTTTACGCGTTTTTTTTCCCGAAAATCCATGAAAGCAGCCGGACGCCAAAGAGTTTATAAACAAATTAATTATCTAATTAGTCAAAAAATTTTACTAACCTAGATCATAACTTTTGAACCCAAAACCCCAGCAGGTCATCCAAAGTTTCAAAAGACTCGGATTGCAGCTTAGAATCCAATAAAAACTTCAGCGACCTACCACCTAACGGTTGGCGCCCAGGGCCAGGCAAAGTGGGTCAAGGTGGCCTAAGTCTTCCACTTGTAACGTCACTCACAAAAAAACCACACCCCCTAAGCGAAATTTTTTTTTCGAGTGCAGGCTAGAAGACTTGCAACGTCTTTTGACGCTTCGACCAGGCCTGTAACCTGTACAGCAGCGGAGATATTCCCGTGCAAAGCCACGTGCGAATCAGCTGTTTTTTTGCAAACCGCTTGAATTAACCCGGATGTCAAAGTGTTAAGAAATCTTTTAATATTTATTTTCAGAAAAGCCATGACAGTTTTCTAAATAAAATAAAACATTATGACATTGTGCTGCATTTCTTCAGACAGGAAATACATGCTGATATACACTGACTCATTTTCTTCACTCATGAAATAACAAACCACCCGTTGACGAAGTTGATTGATTTAAATCATCTGATTCAGTGATTTAAATCAAGCAATAAAAATCAAAAAAATCAAGCAAAAAATCATCTACATGCAGTTTTGAAGATTTGTGTGATTTCTATGAGGCAATTATTTAGCATTCTGATAGGTTTTCACTTATATTAGTATGAAATAAAATAAAACAGCAGAGTTCTTATAATTACAGATGTTCAAAATAAGTTCAAAGCAAATATAGTTTTATCAATCATAGCTTCTGTGAGGTCACATATTCTACGTCAACTAACTGCAAATATGACATGTGGACTAAAACCACTCTCCTTGCTGACTCAGCAGACAGAACTATAGGAATGCCACAAGTTTGAATGTGTAGACTAGGATAAAGCTAGTTTTTTTCAGTAATTTTTCACTCATAGTCCTAATTTTCATAACTGACTGAAAAAAAAAATTAAGTCAATTCAGTCACAATCTTGAAAATATAGACTAGTGAATATTGTCATGTTAAGTTTTAATACTATTATGGGACAAATTAATGAAATGTCTTAGTGATCAAAATGTCTCTGCGAAAAAATATTCCAGAATGTTTCAGGGACAAAGAAACCAGGCATAAAGTGAAAATCGCATCTAAATTTCATCATTCTGATCGCAACACATTTTATGCTTGAAGTATTTTATTCTATAGCTACAATGAGTTGTTATTTTGAAAAAGTGTGATTTTCATGCTTGAATTTCAGTGACTTTATAGCACCAATTGCTTCACAGATGTTTAATGCTGGCCACACTTGCACTGCGTATTGATGACCTATTCAGACAACCAGAAAGAGAACATCTATAACCTAAACAGTACAACCCTAGGTTTTATTCAGTCACAGACTAAAACTTTTTTAAAAAGACCAAAAAAATCAAGTCACTTTGGTCAGAATGTCTGAAAATATAAGCTAATGAGCACTGATACGGTGAGTTTTAACATAACTATGAGACAAATGACCGAAATGTTTTAGTGACCAAATGTCTCAGTAAAAAAATTACCGAAATGTCTCAGTGAAAAAAAAATCAGGACTACAACCAGAGATATACAGCTAAATATACAGAAAATAAACTTACCAATGTTATCATCTGTTCCTTCTGCAAGCACCTCTTTTGTAAAATTTGAAATCTGACCTCCAATTTGTCCAGTTAGTGAAGAAATTTGATTGAAGCTATTGTTCAATCCACCAATCCAAGACATTTTGCCTCAAAATTACATGTTAGCTAAAACTACTAGAAGTGCTAGACAAACCTTTCCATGTTTCCACAGACATTAAAATTTTTTCAACCCATACATCTGAAAGCTTGTTGCAAAGCAAAGTTTGTTGCATGCAACTGTAGTGCAAAAACCATTTAAGATTCAGGAAACAGGTCTGGGAAGCAAACATAGTTCCAAGACATCCTGGATTTTCATGCAATACTGCAATGACCTATAGACAAACCTAGTTAATCACATAATTATTGCAAATCTTAAACGGTAGCTCATTTGTTAAGGAGATATTCCTGTTTATTTCATGTTTAATTACACAATCCTGTTGATTGGGTAGAATTTAAACCAGTGGTTCTTAACCTTTTCACTGAAGGGAGCCAAATCCAAACCATAGATTTTGTTATAGAGCCGCACTAAAATTTTTAACACAGGTCAATTGACACAGTTTGATTTATTGCAGAATGAAGTCTGTTACACAAAATATTAGAGGTGTTGCTAAAAGACTGCTGCTAATGGCAGCACAAAGGGTGCTTGGGAGCCACAAGCGGCCCTCAGGACAGCAGTTGAAAACCATTGATTTAAATGGTTTTTTTGATTAACTGAAATGCTGATTTGAAGGTTGTAAGTAACACTGTCCAGCGTTTACCCTCAAAACAGTATAAAACATATGAAGCACAGATTATGAAACAAGACTCTCACCTCAAAGACAACAACATTCTTAACCTATTTGGTTATGAAAACCTAATGACATCATATCGCACTGGGCTTTTCTTTTCGCTGAGATATTTCAGTCGTTTGTCCAAAATAGCTCAAAAGCATTTGTCATTTTTTGTTTTCAGAGAGTTTTTTATGACTGAAAATGGCATTATGACCAAATTGACTTAATTTTTTTCAGTCATTTAAAAAAAATTGGTCAATAATTAAAAAATTATTGAAAAAAACAGATGTGGCACAATCACATCTGCCATTACAATAATGATTTCACTGTAAGTATTTGAAAACAAGAGGTGGTTTACATTGCCCTAACATGATGTAAATACAAATAGGTTCAAAAGCAAATGCGAAGTACAATAGTGTAGTATACAGTCATGCCATTAACCGCATTCATTTTATGGTTGTTGGTTTGCCAAGCACTATAGAATGTTAGAATTTACAATATATACTACAAAACACTAGCACAAACTAAACACGCAGAGCAGAATAATTCAGGTTTGTCATAAAAAATCTTTGTTATTCAAGAACTTGATAAGAAACCATCTCTGAGTGCAGTTGCTGAAAAGTTTGCGATACTGCAGTCTCAAATTTTATAAAAATGAACAATACATCTCTATTGCAATAGACATGAGTGACTACAACAGAATTTTGGTTGGAAAATGTATCAAGTACTTCTTTTAACAACTAATTCCAGGTAACATAGAAAAGCTTGGAAAATAAAAAATTGTAAATAACCAGATTCTTCTGTATGAATCAGTGCTCTTCAACCTATTTGTCATCGTGGAACCCCTGGTACACTTTCACTTTTGTCATGGAACCCCAATTAACAAAACTTTTAACACAAATTACTTGTAAGAAAATTAAATATTCAGTTATTAGACACTTTAACAGTTATTACAGAAGTCAAAGAGCAAGAAATTTAATGACTCGGTTGTTCTTGCATTTCTTGAATGTAACTGCTACATTCAAAATTTGGACATCTAGCAAAAATCACCCATCTCAAATATGTGTCATCCCATTTTCTAACTTGACAAATTGAATCATATTTGGTCCACTTCGGAGAAGATAGCTCTTACATTTAAACTACATTCACATTGCTCATTACGGTCCATGCCTTTGCTGTTGTTATCATTTCGCTTCACATAAGAAAATATGTTATTTTGCTTCATCTGGCTTGACTAAATAATGAAGGGTTTGGGTTTTACACTTTTTACTTTATTCCCACATAAAGTTGCCAGATGGCCGGTATTTCATCAGCCTAGTCGGCACTTTTCTGCAAGTTTGGCAGTGGCCAGTATTTTTAAAATCTGTGCCTGCAGCTGGTATTTTGAAAATAAATAACTGCAATAAGAACTAATGCAGAAGATGTTCACTTGAGGAATTGATATAAAACATGTAATATGGGATTGTTATAAAGTGCATTATTTTTGATAGTTTAGGAAAACCTTCCGTTCATACTACACACAGCAAGTATAATTTTTTGTGTAAAGTAGCTTAGTTTACTAATTCTCAGCTAGGGCTATAGACACTGCTCACAAAGCATACACATCTACTCTCTACTCAGTTGACTGTGACCTGTACATCAGCAACATCATATAACTGTGATGGAACAATAATGTTCTTCTAAATTGCACAACAATGAACAACATGTGATGCAACAACTATCAATACTTCTTTTTCAGCTATTAACTGCACTCAACCTCCTGTTTAACTAATTAGCCTACTTGGAGTCTGAATTCAACATGCTGAAGCAAGAAATCATTTCCCCTAAATAAAACAAGGAATCTTCAAGGAACCCCACTACATGTTTTGCAGAACACAAGGGTTCCACAGAACCCCTGTTGAAGAACACTGGTATAAACATGAAAATTATTATGCTCATTGAATATAAAACAGGTCGGTTACAGAGCATGCTTGGCAGTGAGTGAAATTCAGTCATTCTTAGTCAGCAGATGCAGAATGAGTAAAAAGAAAATGCACAATGTGGATATTTTATGCTTTTACTAATCTAATCCAAAAATCCATCATTGTCAAGCTAGGGTGTGATAATTTTGTAAGATGCATTTCAACTGTTTGATTGTTCTTTTGTGCCTTTGGTAAGATATGCTTGATTGCTTGTGTTCTTTCGCACTGTTTCTGATAATTGGTGGTTGTGGCCTGTGGCGCGCGATGTGTTGACTGGTGACATGTCTTCGATTTTCATCATTTTACACTGTGGTCCCATGCTGAATGTGTCGGCAGTTTTCAAGTTAGTTAAAGCCTGGGAATAAAACATCCTCAGTATGTCATAGGGTAGGTTTCCTGAAAATCTTTCGACACATCAGTGAACTGGGCTCTGCTTATCATGATTTGCATGTATCTATAATTTCAAGTAACTAGTCTCCACAAAGGTGCAGAAGTTGAATTCACCAGCATACTTCTAACATAGCATCAATTTCCTGTTATAAAAATTTGCTGCTTGATTTAGCTTCACCACCTTCGTGGGGACAAGTCACTTGTCTACTACTACATACAAAAACAAAAATCATGCATACATCTTTTTTTAGTTAAACCCTAACAAGCCATCAGTTATCGTTTGATTTGCACTTTTCTTACTTAGATGTTTCATGTGTGGTTTTGCTTGTCATTTTGTGTGGACACCAACCAAAACACATATACAATCAGAAATAGTGATACATTTGAATGAAAATTTTAGCCCATGTCAAGTCAAAGATCAAGCATATCACATTAAACAGTATTGAAAATTATCACAGATCAGCCAAAGTGGCTCTTGAAATTTTTTTTAGTAAGGAAAATTTTCTACTTCAAGAAACACAAACAACCCACTTTAACATGTTTGCTGCCAGGTGGATTTAAATTTAAATCTCATATTTTCGTGCCACTTTACAACTCCATAACTAACCAGTCAATTGTGCTAGAGAGCTTTTCAAACCTCAAAAGACTCTGCAAATCTTCACGTCCGCAACAAAACAGAAATTTTAAGTTTTGGGTTTCAGGTTTTTTTGTGGGCGACGTCATAAGTGGGGTAGGTTTTAAGGAGTTTTGGCTAAGGTTATCGCGTCCTGGGCCCTAACTGCAAGAGGGAAGTGTTTCACTCAAGTTTTTTCAGAAACTAGGCTAAAATCCAAGTATTTTGAGATTGGATTGGTATTCTAACACTTCTGGTTCAGAAGTTATGGCCAATAAACTTAAATTTGGGTAAAAATAACCCAAAACTATTGTTTTAACCATACTTTGGTTATATTACTCTATGTTTGGTGCTGGTGTTCAACTCCCTCTTGTATTTGGCACTCTCGATGTGCCGCATTAGAAAAGCCTCTTCTGTTTGGCACTTGTGTTCAATAATATCTTCTATTTAACACTTTCGATGTGCTGCATTGTAGCAAAACTTCTTCTGTTTAGGGTTGGTGTTCAAGTCCATTTTCTATTTGGAACTTTCGATGACGTGCTGTGTTGCAAAAACCTCTTCTATTTGGTACTAGTGCTCAAGTACCTCTTCATTGGCACTTTCGATGTGTTGCATTGCAACAAACCTTTTCTATTTGGGGATGGTGTTCAGCTGAACATGATTGGTCGTCACATGACAAGTTTGATCGCATGACCTGATTAGTTGACCATGCCACCTGTAACAGGCACAGTTCAGTCCAATGGAAGAGTGTTGCCATGGTTTCAGCACTGGCAAGCTGTTAGCAGCTTATTTGTATGTGTTCTGAACTGTAGGCTAAATATTGCACCATTAACTGTAACTCAACAGAATGCCCAACATGTTCGACCATCTATTTACTGCTGTTAATTCTGTCCACACCCATGAAACTAGAAGTTCCACCTCTGGCCAATATTTCTGTCACAATCAAATTTAAAGGCCCAACAATCTGGCAGCAAATAGATTCCTCTCGAAAAGAATTGCCAGCAATCATCTTCAAGAAACACTACAGAAACTGGATTATATAAAGTTATAAGAATCATGAGTAATGCATATCCTCTTGTTTGTAGTCACAGAATCACTCTGAAAGTCCAAATCTATCTTCTTAGCCTGAATTACTATATGCAATATAATACGACTGTCTGTTATTCTATTTTCGTAATTAAATGCTCATATGTGTGTATTTACATATGTTTTTAGTATATTACTACTAAATGTGTGTATTTGTAGTGTAATATTTTTATGTGTTTATAGCTTGTTACTTCGTGAATACATTGTTGCCGCGATCCAGTTTTTGTTACAGAATATCAAAAACACCTGAAGAAGAAGCAGACAATTCTCTTACGAAGATTATCTCCAAAAATGAACTCCTAAATAACCATGGAATTTACACCATGGTCATAATTAAATCAAAACTCTTTATAATGGGTGTGCGTGTATCAAGAAAGGGTTATGGCAACCCGAAAAGATTTCTTTGTTGTTGAGTTTTTCTTTTCCTCTTCGTCTAGAACCTTGCGGTCCATGACAATTAAACGTTACAGCCATTTGTGCCCAACAAGAGTAACCTCTTTACAATTTGGCCATTAATGCGGCAACCTTACAATTTGGCCAATCGTGCTGCAACCTACACATCGGACTGCGACAGCACGTCGAGCGGTTGACACAACCTTCACCATGGAAACATTTATCAATCTCACATAATTTATGGGGCACCTGACTAGATAACCTGTGTTTTTTTCGGTGCCCAGGCGTTTTTCAATTTTAGAGAGTATATCTAGCACAATTAATTCATACTATGGTAGAGTGTTGGTCTTGCAGGTCATGTCTGCACTACGCTCGAGTTTCAGATACGCTTTTCTGAGGGTGCATGGGTTCCAAACGTCAGGTTGAGAATTTTAGCATCTTGCAGTTATACTGATCCTGAGCCAGGAGTTGCCAGGGGCAGTCTTTTGTTTTATTGCTTCCAGGATTTGCCTAACAAGCTGCATGCACAATTACTTGACGAAACAAAATATTACACATAGCAACTCCTTGCTCATCTTCAGTGTTAACAGGCATAGATTTAATTTACACTTAGCTTTCAAGATTTAACTGTAGTTGGGTCAGTTTTTGCTTTTGTTTCAGGTTTAGGTTTTTAACTTTACATATTTATGCTTAGGATGTGCAGGTTAAGGGTTTCAGGTTTAGAGTTTTAAGTTTTGGTATTATGTTTATGTGTTAGAAGTTTTTCGTATAAGGATAAATAAGAGGTTTACAGCTGCATAGGTTAGCCTATTCAGTATTCTTTGGTCGACTGAACTATGCTAATACACCTCCTAATTATTGCGTTTTGGTATATTTCACTTGCTTTTATTGCTTTTCAAATGAAAAACTTTACATTTCTATATTAACCAACTTTCAATGCATTGACACCATGGAATCTTGAGCCTTAACTGCAACTAACGTACAACTACAGTATATATGTCCTTTAGTCATGTGACCATAAATTATCACCATCATATTCCTCATAACTGCACAACTTTGGCTTTCATAGCCACAGTGTTGCCATTTTAGCTGTTTCGCTACTAGATCTAGCAGGTTTTTCTCACTGTTAGCTAGAAAGTTTTCAATCTAGCAGCTAGCAGATTTTCTAGCAGGATTTTGAAAACCGTTTAGCAGGTAACAAATTCCTGATAAAAAAATTGTATGAAAAGTTTTGGTGATAATCTTTTAACTTTTCCTCCTTGTTCATCAAAAAATACTTTATCTTCTTGACAACACTTTGAAATGGGCAACACCAAGGCCAATTATATGCTGCTCCAATCATTTCGAGTTTTTACTGTGACGCAACCAACATGCTTCAAGTATACAATTGCATCATAATAACAAGTAGTCGACTGTAACTAGATGACTTGGTAACATGTTGCCATTTCAGTTGATTTGCTGCTAAATCTAGCAATTTTTCTCACTGTTCGCTGTTAAATTATCAATCTTGCCTCATATGCAAACTAGGTGGCTACATTTCAATGAGGCACAACTCAGTGAAAGACTCTGAGACACAGATAATGAGAGAGGTCTGTAGGGATGTTCAGACCGAACCCACACTTCTACCAATCAATGAAAATGATTACCAAAGAAAAGTCAACATTGCTGACAAGGCAAGGTTGGATATCTCTGCGATAAGACTGTGGAATAGCTGTGAGAAAACTTTCTTTGACATAAGGATCACACATCCTACCTCACAGTCATATTCTGGGAAGTCCCTGGCAGAGGTCTACCAACAACATGAAAAGGAAAAGGATAAATACAATCAAAGAGTGATTGACTTGACATAGAGAAGTCTTCATTCAATCCCCTTGTCTTCACAACAACTGGAGGGATGGCACCAGAATGCAACAAAGTAAACAAAAGGCTGGCAGAAAAAATAGCTGAAAAACGCAGGGAGCTGTATGCATCTGTCATAACGTACATAAGGACAAAGCTCAAGTTTGCTCTTTTGAGGAGCACCCTTGTTGCAATACGAGGATTTCGAGGCAAACGAAGTGATGTTCACCTCCAAGACCTCACGGACATTGACTTCAGCTTAATTCCTAGGCCCACAGTCACATAAAGCTGAATGACGGTGTCAATGACATGACACCAGTTACATTTGTGAAATAAATGGGTAGTCTACATAGATATGCTATGATTTTTTGTTAAACTATACCTTAGAACTAAATAATTCTCTAACATACTAAACCCCTTTTTTTTGTTGTTTTGTTTTTCATGTACCTAATACTTATTGATATCATTAATGATTATATACTGCTAATAATACTGTAACCTGCTCACATCCTTTACTCTTCAACTTCATTCGATGACACCATGCATCTGGTTGGGAACAACTCATCCATGCAACCCACCCAATTATGGTCTGTGGGTAAATCTACTTTTCTTCATGTTGTGTATTTATAAACATTGTTTTCCGCCCATGCTACTTGTTTTTGCTATGAAATGTTGTACTAAAATGCCTTGCCCTCTGCCTCATAACCATTATTGCTGCTTAATTTCTTCACCTATATGCTTGATCATCTGTACATGCTTTATCTCTTCACCCACTGCTTGCCCACCATCATCTGTGTTATGTTGACGTCTATTGTGTTTTTTTTTTGTTTTTTCTCTATTTTTCATATATGTGTTCATAACCACTGCAACCAAAACAAATGGTGCCCCATTATGGTTCATTACTCTTTTGAACTACATTCACTATTGTTGTTTGTGAAATGGCATTTTTCTGTTTTAATTGATGTGATTTACAGATGTTGCCCGCTATATTTCAATTGCCTTTGAGTTTTTTGTTTAATCTAATATTTTCTATTCTATTTACATCATACAGTGATAGACACATCACAGCAAACAGAAAAGTAAAGTGTAAGGTTCTCATTTTTAATGTGATTTTTGCAATCACTTTCACTTCATTAACACTTCAATACAAGGATCAATCGTGGAAATCTCGATTCTATCATTAGAAAAGGAAACTTGTTTCAACTTGTTACAAGCTCTTTCATCATAAACTAGTTAATTCCAGTGTTGCCACTCTGTTGTTACAGAAAATTACTAGATTTCATGATAAAAAAAACACTAGATTCTCAAAAAACAGTGCAAATACCCAGAAAATGTGTTGCAATGCCAGCCATGATAGACATTCATGTCATTGTGCGAGTCATTTGTGAACCAGAAGCAAAGAAAACGGGAGATAGCAGCAACACCTGTTTTTGTTTGTACTGGTCAATGAAACTTTTAACAGATGACCAAGTTACTTCACAGTGGTCGCAGCTCAAAACATATTATTTATATTGACTTCACTTGTATAATTTAAGATTTATTTAGCTACAACTCTAAGTAGAATTCTTAGCTAATTACAATTGCACTACATCAAACGCTCCCAATTAATGTTACAATTACACAAAATTGTGCAATTAATTACATTCAGCTCACTCACAAAAACACTAGATAGCCATAAAAGAACACTAGATGAAATAAAAAAACACTACATCTCGTGGAGAAACACCAGGATGGCACCACTGGTTAATTCATCACAACCCAGCATGCTTGATTTCACCAGTGTTTCTACAGTGATATTAGGCTTTTTCGCTTGAGCAATGCGAAGTGCAACCGCATAGGATTCGGATTCCTAAACGAAGAAAAATTTCCCCGGCGAAATGCACCTTCTGCATCCAACTTGACACGTTATAGCAGGGGTCTCAAAATCAAGTTGCTCCACGGGCCAAATGAGGACTTCCAGGGTTGCCAGGTATAGCACCCAGTCCTGGTTTCTACTAAGATAAAGTTCGATATAAGCTTGGTACTCAAAAAGTCCTGCCTCCGAAAACTTGCGGACCAGTCCAACGAAATTATTGTATTCCCTTGCGGCGATACGTTCACAGATAAATGCCGATAAAGCACGGCCAGTCAATATACAACCAGTCACAGATTCAAGAAAAAGAAGCTTTTAGAAAAATGTCCGTATCATGACCAAGCAGTTACGAATAAATTCCTGGCGAAAACAAATTCGATCGGAAACAACGGAATATTACAAGCCAAAACAAATTCGACCACACCACAACGCGCATCACATTTCCAAAGCAGACCTCGCAGTAAGCTGCTACCAACAGTTTTCTTCGGCTCGCAGGCGCAGCACTAATCAACGCATGAGGATTGCGCGAAACTCGGCCGGACGTAACACCAGGTAGCAGTGATGCGTCCGAGTCATTTTTGTCGAGTCAGAGTCACATGCCCTTCGAAACAGAATCGAGTAAGAGTCACCTAAAATTTTTTCGAGTCTGGTCAGGTTTGAGTCATGACTTGGTCGAGTCAGAGTCAAGTCACAACAACTGTTGAGTCACTTCGAGTCATTGATTTGCAAGTTCGAGTCAACGTCGAGTCACATGAAATTTCACATATTTTCTATGAGATTTTTATGCTATGAAGTTGCACCCAATCTGCTGTAAAATGGTGCCCAATAAGTTAGAAAATGGCACCCAACATCCGATGAAATGGTGACCAATGTTGTTTTAACAAGTTTGATTGCAAGTGATTTATACCTATGTTTTCTCAATTTGCATTTCACTTGTCTCTTTCACTCTCAGTCATTTCAAAAAGTCGAGCCAACCTTGCTGCATGTGTTGCAATCTATCAGTTAGCGTCATGTTGAATGTGCAATTCACCACGAATGGGATGTGTGTGAAGAATAACACCTATGTATATGTGGCGCAAACAGGCAGAAATAAAATCAGCACAATGTGGGATAACAAATGTTGCTTGCTGCCACAGTGTGAAGCTTTGCACACTTGCTGCTCGGCTTTTCCAATCACAGCAAAGTGATGCTGTGACCAGGATGTGAAGGTGGTGAGAGGTGCAACCTTCACAAAAGGAATGTGCGATTGGTGCAGTTCATTGTGCAGGGTTTCCTTGGTTTGGGAACCAATGTAGTGTTTCCCGTCGTAGGAACCTATGTTGAGGTTTGGGGTGTTGCCCAGCGTAGGCGTTGCTTGCGAGGAATGCTGTCGTTGCATGCAGAGATGCTGGTTTCCCCAAACGCTACTAACGAGGCAGTCTAGTCGTTGTATGAGTACTGATCTAACTCCCGACTAAAACTGCCTGACATTTTAAGTTGCCAAGCTGAAGCAAGGCGTTTGGCTCTCACCACTTTGATAGATCGTTTCACAGATTTCCTGGTGCACAAATCTTTATTTACAAAAGGCTTCTGATTAGCAGCAGCAGAAAAGCTTTACGATGGCGCGACAGCAGAAACAGCCAACGTTGTCCGTGCGCTAGCGATACACAACTCGACTTTTT
>Ga0210059_1001161_pt1 | contig 38612 bp, 17 predicted proteins | sample Ectturendosymbi2_FD_188042 | JGI IMG/M metagenome (GOLD analysis project Ga0210059, IMG submission 188042) | Ecteinascidia turbinata endosymbiont from Florida, USA - Sample 2 (SPAdes) (version 2) | ecosystem: Host-associated > Tunicates > Ascidians > Unclassified | place: Key West, Florida... | reverse complement strand
ATTGTAGCCTAGTTTCCAGTAAAAACTTCAGCGAAATACTACCACCTAACGGTTGGCCTCCAGGGCCAGGCAAAGTGGGCCAAGGTGGCCTAAAAGTCCTCCACTTATGACGTCACTCACAGACAACTTGCACCCCCCAAGCAAAAAATTTTTTTTCGAGTCTAATCTACTAGACTGACCACGTTTTTTGAGATTTTCGCCGAGTCGCTATGAGCGAACAGGAGCGGAGATATTCATCCGCAAAGCCACGTTCGAAACAGCTGCTTTTTGCGAACCGCTTGAATTAACCCGGCTCTCAAAGTGTTAAGTGGTAAATAGTGCAGCCTTGAGACTTGATCACTTTTTTTATTTTAATTGTATATTGGTATCCTGTGAATTTCAACTTTTATATTTTTGAAAAACTTAAAAGTGTGTAGTACTTTTGGAGGATGGCATGCGTCAAACGCAGAAATGCACACTTTTGTACTTTTGTAAATATTATCATCAGCATTGTTTCTATGTTGTCAAAGCTTACCTTTCTTTACATCTGAGCCACTGTACTAGTACTACATTTGTCAGCACTGACTATGCTGTCAGAGGAAAAACAAAACATCTGGTGTAACATTTTATACCAGTGGTACTCAACCTTTCATAGTTTGTTGCCCCCTCCCAAAGACTCACAACACTCATGGCCCCCTGCTCATCAATTGAGTTTTGCAATATCACAGCAGACCTATTTAGTAAAGGCCTCTGCTTGTGCCCCCTGGAGAACTGCTCCTCAATGGCCCCCGAGGGCAGTTGAGAAACCTTTTCTTAGACTAAAGCACCTATTGGATATTTTATTTCTACTATGGATCACCAGTCGCCCAAATAATGGAAAATGGAATTGGATCGATGTTAAAAAAGGTTACCATAATATCATATGCCACCCAGAGCCAATTGCAAACATGCGATGTTCTGCGATTTCATGCTGGGCCTTCGTCGTATTCAACCAGTTTCTAGCAGTCTCTCTAGATTGTTCAGAATATTTTGTGTTGAGCTTAGTTTGAAAAATATAAGAAAGTACACTGTTGAGGCTGGTGCAAAATAAATTGGTAACCAAACCTAGGTTGTGGCTCATTTTGAACTGAAAATATTCATTGTTTGGGTGGTTGCTCATGGCATGATAGGAGGATGCAACTTCTACGTGAAATTTTATGGGGTAAGTCATGGGAATGTGCTGTGTTCTCACAAGCTATGCCGAGCAACATCAGGTTTTTAAAATTTATGAGATACCTCCACTTTGATCTGAAGAGGGAAATCTGTGGAAATCTTCTGCACCATAAATTTGCTTGTGACTCACAACTTTGACATAGTTTTATAGAAACTTAAAAAAAGTATTTTTTCCTCAGCGAGTACAACATTATAGTGGCTGAGCAATTGGCATGTTTCAAATTCATCTAGTACATGGCTAATAAACCAGAAAAACTTGGTTTGAAGTTCTGATTGGCAGTTGATGTCGAAAATAAATATTCTTTCGACAGGCTTTCTTTTGTAGGAAAAGATGACACCTAGAGTGCAGATGTGAACATGCCTACTGATTTTGTTATGAAGTGAATAGGCCAGATTTTCCAGCTAGCAAGGTTGCAATGTCTCGTGATAATTTTTTCAACTCACTTGGTACAGTGACTCGCTGAAAAGAAGTGGTAGAACATACCACAAGACACTAAGTTCCAGAAGAGTCCACAAAGAAAAAGGAGCTGTGCAAAACAAGTGTTTCCGTTTGATAGTGAAACGCTAATCATGCTTACATCATACCAGTGCAAACCAAAGAAAAAACATGGCAGTGTTTAACACTTTGGCATCCGACCGCTTTTGGGGATTTTCGAGAAAAAAAACACCCAAACGCACGTGGCTTTGCACGAGAATTTCTCTGGTCCTGTAAGCGCTACCCATCCGGTCAAAGTCTCAAAAGACGTGGCAAGTCTTGTAGCTTGCACTCAAAATTTTTTTTTTTGGTTGGGTGTTGCAGATTTTTTGTGAGTGACATCATAAGTGGATGACTTTTAGGCCACCTTAGCCCACTTTGCCTGTCCCTGAGCACCAACCATTAAATGGTAGTATTTCTCTGAAGTTTTTATTGGAAACTAGGCTACAATTCGAGTCTTTTGTTACTTTGGATGACCTGCTGGGGTTTCATGTTCAAAAGCTATGATCTAAAATAAAAAAAATATTTGACTAATTAGCTAATCAATTAATTTGTTTATTTTGGATCAAAACTTTTGTCGCAGAAACGCTAGAAAGTCGATCAAAAGTTCAAGACTCGGACTCAAGCCTAGTTTCCAATAAAAACTTTAGCGAAACACTTTGACCTAACGGTTGGGCCCTAGGCCAGGCAACATGACTCAAAATGGCCCCAAAACTACTTCACTTATGATGTCACTCACAAAAAATTCGCAAACCCCAACCAAAATTTTTTTTTGAGTTCAGACTGGCCGATCCGTTTGAGCCCTTGAACAGCTCTCTAGCTAGCGCAAGCGGCGGAGGAGCTATGGCAATGGTAACGCAACCGAAAACTGCTGGTTTTAGGCCAAAATCAAAGTACGAATATATCATACACTGGCTCTCAAAGTGTTAACACGTATAGAGCCGGCCTACGTGATATTCGTACTTTGATTTCCGCCTAAAAAACAGCAATTTTCAGTTGCCTTACCAATGCCTTAGCTCCTCCGCCGATTGCGCTAGAGAGCTGTTCAACGGCTTAAACGGATCGGCCAGTCTAGTAGATTGCACTCGAAAAAAATTTTTTTCCTGGGGGGTGCAGGTTTTCTGTGAGTGACGTCATAAGTGGAGGACTTTTAGGCAACCTTGGCCCACTTTGCCTGGCCCTAGGCGCCAACCGTTAGGTGGTAGTATCTCGCTGAAGTTTCTACTGGAAACTAGGCTACAATCCGATTCTTTTGATACTTTGGATGACCTGCTGGGGTTTCGGGTTCAAAAGTTATGATATAAGTTAGTAAAAATATTTGACTAATTAGCCAATTAGATAAGCAATTTGTTTATTTTAGATCATAACTTTTGAACCAGAAACGCTAGAAAGTTGATCAAAGGCTCAAAAGACTCAGACTCGAGTCTAGTTTCCAATGAAAACTTTAGCGAAACACTTTGGCCTAGCGGTTGGGCCCTAGGCCAGGCAACATGAGCCAAAATGACCCAAAAACTACTTCACTTATGACGTCACTCACAAAAAAACGCACCCCCCAGGCAAAAATATTTTTTTCGAGTGCAATCTACTAGACTGGCCGATTTGTTTGAGCCGTTGAACAGCTCTCTAGCGTAATCGGCGGAGGAGCTAGGGCATTGGTAAGGCAACCGAAAACTGCTGTTCTTTTTTGCAAAAATCGCCAAAACCACCCAGACGCCAAGGAGTTAAGTAGCCTATATCCAGATGTTTAAGTTTCAAGCGATGAAAATTTAGAAAAGAGACGCGACTCAGTACTGTAATACAATGGCACTGAAGTGAGAGGTGACGCATATGATCAGATGATGAGACTTTTCTCTTTGAAAGCAGGAACTAGAAGTTGGCATGTGCAAGTGTTTGATGATGTTTGATATGTTTTTTTTATCAATAGTTGGGGAATTTAGAAGTTGTCTGTTATGCCAACTTAAGCCACAGATTATAAATACACAAAGTGAAAAAACTGACAAAGATATTTTGTCTGAAAAGTGTCCAACAGAGGAATTTTTCGGCTTCTAGAACTTTAATACCACACAGGTGATCCAACAACGTTTCATGTTCTTTACTTCAAAATGCAAAAATTGCACTATTGACATTTTCAAGGTTACAAGAAATCCATGTAAGGTTCCTTTGCATAAAAATGTGTAATCATGGGCTTCAATGCACAACATCTATTGTATTACTTGCTTTTAGAAAAATACCACGTTTGAATGTAAGTTGTTTTTCCAAATAAAAAAGTAGAAATCATTAGAAACTAGTTTACAAAAGAAAAAGAACACTTTTCTGAATAAGAGGTTTCATATTTCCGGAACTTGAAAAGCATTGCCTCAATTGACACATTTCGTCCTTCTGGGTACGGTATATACTCGCTTATTAGCCGCTGCATAGATTTTAGCCATATACTGAGAATCAGGGTAATTCATGAAAAGCTGCAGGTCAATTGACCATTTCACCGGTGAACACCCTGCATGATCAATCAACCACAAAATATTGATTTTTACAGGCAAACATAATGAAAGTCAATTTTATTGTTAAAAACCTAAGAAATCTTCTTCGTCCGAAGAAGGAAGTTCATCTATAAGTATGGTAGATCGTCGTACTTTCACCCATTGTCAAATGGCATTTGCGGTTCGACTGGATGACTGAAATTCGGTGATAGCTCATGTGAAAACTTTGTCTCTCTGGGTATGTTGCGCATGTAAGCCGCAGGCAAAATACAGGCCATATTCCAGGTAAAAAGTGCGGCTAATAAGCGAGTATATATGGTATGAAAAAGCAGCTGTCCTAGTGTTAATTTATCACAACCTGATATTTTCAAATGATTTTCTGAAGAGTTCCATGAATGCTTAGTAACAATTAAATCTTAATATTTGTTGGCTCTTTCAATTAGTTATGTTTTTTTGGGTGTTGGTTTGCACATTTCAATCACTTATTGTTAAGTCTCAGTTGCAAAGATATAGGTCCAATAGAGATTCTTAGCCACATGAAAATACTGAGTTTTTATGGCAAAGCACTTGTTTTTAAGCTATCTGCTGACAACCAATGCACCAGAAAAAGCTAAAATAAATTTGTCAAGCACTTTTAGGAACATCATTATTTTGGGCTAATCTTTCAGTTTTCTTTCAGTTCCTGTATTTTGATACTTTTTTCCTACATTTTGATGTTTTAAATGATTGTTTGCAGCTTATTGTATTCATGCCAAGTCCTTGAAAATATCTTACACATGAAGTTGATGAAGGTTGGATGAATGATAGTGTGCTATTTTGAACACAAACGTTCCAAAATGTGTGTCATGACATCCTGGTGCATTATTTTGTTTTTGTAATGGCATCGCAAGCTTATACCCAGCTGAAAAGAAGCTCTCCAGATTTTAATTCCATTTGCTGCTTGTACTCAGTGCAAAGCTGGTTGTTCTGCTGCTTATGTAATGAAAAGAAGGTATCACTCAAAGATAGACTTTGAAAGAAATATGCTTTTAGCTGTTTCAAACATAAGGCTGTGCTTTGTGTCACAACAAGCAAGGCAAATGAATCGCAAAATAGTAATTGGTGAATACTTGTTTATACAGTGTGTTGTTGATTTTTGCATAGGGGTTGTGTGTCAGGAGTTCATGCAACTTGGGAACCGCTGCCCTAACAGATTTTGAACTGTTGATTTCAGAAGTTGGTGTTACGCTGTAGCCAGTTCCACTAGCTGATCCTGCACACTCACCCAAATATTCTTCAGTGCAGGTACAATGTATGATTTGGTGCCCAACAATTGTCAAATATTCAATACCTCCAAATGCCTGTTAAAAAAATTGCTACTCCTTTGAAGGTTTGGATTGTTGGGTGCTATGAGATCATGTACAAGCATGTAGATTTATATACACATTGAAGTTTGAATCACATCTGGTGATGGAGCAATTAGGATGTGGTAATGAACAATCAATATAGTAAGAAGTCAAAAGACAAGTTTGTTTCCAGCCAGTTTGTCATTGAAGTCTAGGCTTTTTACAGTATGTCTGTTGGTATATTCTATGAGTATGTCACTGAAAGATACATTTTTCTGCTGAAGCTTACAAAGGTTTTCTGCCCCAGAAATTTGGAATACTTGGTCAAGATGGTGATATCGGCTTGTTCAGCAGTGTGGCTGAAAAACGCATTAGCAACTGGTGGGATGAGAGAGCTGCTGATGACCGCTACAAAATTCCATATTTGATTCAGGAGTCTGTTGGTAGGTGATTCAAGAATACTTTCTACACACTGGTGGGTATTGTTAATTATCATCTTTGGCACCGGGCTATTTTTACCTTTAGGACCCGCGTGAGCCGCTTAAAAACCATCACTTTGCAACACCATAACCATTTCTGGTTCAAAAGTTATGGTCTAAGAAAACAACATAATAATTAACTAATTGTACAACAAAATAAATTAATAACAAAACACAATAAAAAATTGATAATTAATTCCTTTGGGGATTAATTAATTATTTTGTTGTTTTTAGACCATAACTTTGAACCAGAAATGTAGAAAGCCAATGAAAGGCTAAAAAGACTTTGATTCTAGCTTAGTTTCCAATAAAAACTTGTCAAAAATGTCCATCTAGCGGTTGGGGCCCAGGGCCAGGTAACTTGAGCCAAAACGGCCTAAGATTTACCCCACTCATGACGTCACCCACAAAAAACTAAAATCCAAAACTTTCCAATTTGTTATGTTATTATAATTTAGCTGCATATTTTGAACATTTGAACAGCTCTCTAGCACCATCAGCTAGTGAGTTAAGAGTTGTAAATTGGTGTGAAAATAGCACAAAAACATGTGCTCAATGCATGATTTTGAACTGCGCATATTTTGTACACCAGCGCCGAAGGTGTTAAGAAGCTCATTGCAATCTTTCCTGTTTTTACGCAACTAATATTGAGAAAAGGGCTAATGCAACTACTTAATGCAGCCTTAATGTACTAGATCAGCAATCCCTAAAGTCTAGCCAACAGACCAGATCTAGCACGTGAAAGGTTCTAATCAGGCCCAGAAGCTTTCTTGGCAATGTTTAGTATTTTAACAATTTTGTGTAAATAAATTAATGTGAGAAGCAATTAGGCTACACGAACAGCATTTTCTGTAATTGAGAATTTTATCCCGGTAGGCTTTGGAAACCAAACCAAAACAAACCAAGCTTTTGGCTTTTATCAAAATCTCAACTACCAAAATTTTGGGATTAACTTGCAATGTGTGAAATATATGTGATTTGCTTAGGACCTACACCATTCGTTTGTAATGTTATGCTATGTGAAACACAGACAAGTAAATGTAAACACAGACATTTCACAAATTCTCTGGCTCAGCAGGGTAAATATATTGACAAGAGTGTGAGGTTCAAGAGATGAAACTGCATTTTGTATAGATTCTGAAGGTAAACTGTACGATTTTTCTAATGCTCAGTGACTTTCAAAACCTGCATTCTTGATAGATATAATAGACAAATTAATGGTATGTGAATGAGTCAATGCAAGGAAAGGAAAAACACATTCACAACCTTTTTAGTGAGATTGAACATTTGAAGCAAAGCTAAAATTTGGTTGCAAAAGCAATTACACAAAATGTATTTTGCAAAGCACACTTGGAGATGGTGAAAGTGGCAGTAGTGCTAAATAAACTGGTGAAATTCCTAAGTTGCAATTAACGTCAACTTGATAGCCAATTTCAGGACTTTTGTAGTTTGGAAAATGGCATCAAAACATTTTCATTGCCCTGTGACATTGGTATCAAATCAGTGCCGATAGATCTCCAAATATAATTTATTGAATTGCAAAATGACTTGATCTGAAGGCAAGATTTCTATCAAAAACTTTACTGGAATTTTACAGAGTGTCTCCCAAGAAAAAGATATCCACAGATTTAAAAGCGTGGACAGATTGATTTGGTTGTTTGGAAGTACTTATTTTTGTGACCTATTCTTTTCCTGAGATGAAATATTGTAAGTCCAAGTATCAAAAGAGAATTTCAGATGCACGTTTGCATGATACTCCTTTTATTGCAGCATCAAGCATGGAACCAAATATTGCAAAATGCAATAAACAAGGCAGGCTTGTAAGTCACATTGAATACATGTTACAACTACCACGCAAAGAAAATGTGTGGCAATATCAGGGCCATTGCCAGTGGTGCCCAGCCCCCCATTTAAAATCTGTGCTCCCCGATTTCACATTTGGCCTCACGAACTACCACGAAACTGTAAAAATGCCATGTGCAGTTGTAGATGGTCATCAGGCAATTACTTGTTGAATGACTCTAGTTTGCGGCATTACATTGATTATTCTGGTATGAGTTGCATTGTGAGGTTTATTAGCCTCAGAATGGTATTTGTGACATCTGCTACAAACAACAATCTTCGACGCTGTTTTAAGTCATTTTTTAAATAAGCAAAAGCACAAAATTCAAACTTTTATATTCGTAGGAATTGCCAATCTAAGGGTCTTGAATGCTTTAGCCAATGTGGTCCAACTATATGCCACATGTGGCCTGCCACAGCGTTTACAGTGCCCCGCAGAAACATACAAAAATCTTCAAATCTGCATTTGTTTAAAAGCGTGTGTGGTTATATTTTTCTTCCCGAATTGCTTGTGCTGGATAAAGTGCATTTGCACAAAAAAATACCTTTTCTGCGCACGATTTTGTGTTGTTTACTGATTGTACAATCAACTTAGAAGGTATGGCCCAACGCTAACCCTTCACTGGGAAACCTCTCTTGATAACATCTGTTTTTTTTTATCTGCCCCTGTTTGCAACACTGTTGTGACAATACAAGGGATGGCCAAATGGACTTTATCGCGAAAGTTGTTTTTCGAATTCTACAAAATCATGGTGAATAAGGTTATTTTTGCAGCTTTTAAGGGGGAGATTTCCTCCCTGATTAGAATTATCTATTCCAAGGATGGGCAATTATTTTGGCTTCAGGGCCACTTTGAGAAAGCTGCATTTAGCTGATAGATGGACAGATTTATTTGGTGGTATGGAGTCCATTGCGCCAGATGTGCTATTCAAGACAAAGTAAACTGGTCTACGAATGTATCGTACCTGGAAATCGGCCTAAAACTAGCAGTTGTCGATTGCCTTACCAATGGCATAGCTCCTCCGCCGATTGCGCTAGAGAGCTGTTCAGGGGCTCAAACGGATTGGCCAGTCTTCTAGTTGCACTCAAAATTTTTTTGTTGGGATTTGTAGAATTTTCGTGAGTGATGTCATAAGTGAAGTAGTTTATTGGCCATTTTGGCTCATGTTATCTGGCCTAGGGTTCAACTGCTAGGCCAAAGTATTTTGTTGAAAATTTCATTGGAAACTAGGCTCGAGCCCGATGTAGAGATTTCATTGTGGTATGGAAGAAATTCCGGAACGACAATTATGTATTCGAGGTCGAGCTTTGACAACATTTTCTACAACTAAGAAAGATCTTGCGGGCTGCAAGAAAAGCTTTTGCGGGCCGCATATGTTTGCAGGCCTGCTTTAGGTTATTGATTTGTCTCTGGCAACTTTACTAACAGATAAATTATTATTGGGTTACAATCAAAATGACCGCTGGAGCTTTTTTGCATTTGTAAAGTTTTTTGAGTGTAAATGTGACAAGTGATAATTGATCATTTGTAAAAGTATGTTATATATGACCTTTTAATCACCTTTCCCTTCACCAATCAATATGGGAAATTTTCCATAAGATATATGTGCTACAAAATTTAGCTTCAATTGAAAGAAATGCAGGTTACTTGGCATGATATTGCAGTACACCTAAACCTTATCTAATCCTATGTAACCTTGCTGGCAGTGTAAACAGCTGATACAACAAAGGCTTACTGTAAAACAAATTTTCTGCAATTGAAAAGTGTCGTTTGGTATTGAAAGAGGGGTCATTCTAAAAACCATAGGCCTACATGGCTTGTCCTGATAGAAATCAACACTGAAACTGGATACTATACAGTAGAGAAATTAATTACTGAAGATTTTACAAACAGTATGTCAACATCTTTAAATTGACCATGCCTTGAACTTTTATTGCATTCCTGATTTGTCTGTGCAGCACTTCAGCACTAATTTTTTTCTTTTAGACAAAAGAACCCTAAACTACAAATGGTCATGCATGTTCATGTAAAATCTGTTAATGTCCAGTAATTTTGACAGCCATTTAGACTGTAACTACGTTCTCTGTGTACTGAAAAGATAATAACAGTTTGCATTTTTATTTGTGCATTTTTATAGATTTGTGGCCCTCAAAACCTATGTATATAGCCATAATGCGCAATACAATTCTTATGCTCAGCTACTAAATAGGATATTAAATACAGCTTAAAATCAAATAAACCATCAATCCTGTTAGAAAGATGAGGTTTCTTTGTAGGTTCTATAAAAGCTCATTTACCCAACGTGACCAACAGCGCTTATTATTGCTGGCTTTGTTTCTCTGAAAGGTAACTTGTTCTACACTTCAAGATGGTGTTTTGTACTATACAATAGGGCAACAGGGTACATTATAACTCATCCATACCTACATTATTTCATTACCATGTGCTTTGCAATTATAGTTTAACATCATGCATGCAGCCAATGATGACAGTGCTTCAAATCATTATTGTGTTAGGTGAAAGTGGCCAATATTCATTGGAGAACAAATTTGTGTTCCACTGTTAACTCGTTGGCTACCAGCCTAAAGTATAATCGTACTTCGATTTCGGCCTAAAAAACAGCAATTTTTGGTTGCCTTACCGACGCCATAGCTCCTCCGCCAATTGTGCTAGAGAGCTGTTCATTGGCTCATACGGATCGGCCAGTCTAGTAGATTGCACTCAAAAAAAATATTTTTGCCTGGGGGGTGCGTTTTTTGTGAGTGACGTCATAAGTGAAGTAATTTTAGGGTCATTTTGGCTCATGTTGCCTGGCCTAGGGCCAACCACTAGGCCAAAGTGTTTCGCTGAAGTTTTAATTGGAAACTAGGCTCGAGACCGAGTCTTTTGAGCCTTTGATCGACTTTCTAGCGTTTCTGGTTCAAAAGTTATCTAAAATAAACAAATTAACTAATTAGTCAAATCTTTTTACTAACTTACATCACAACTTTTGAACCCAAAACCCCAGCAGGTCATCCAAAGTATCAAAAGACTCGGATTGTAGCCTAGTTTCCAGTAGAAACTTCAGCGAAATACTACCACCTAACGGTTGGCGCCCAGGGCCAGGCAAAGTGGGCCAAGGTTGCCAAAAAGTCCTCCACTTATGACGTCACTCACAAAAAACCCGCGCCCCCCAGGCAAAAAATTTTTTCGAGTGCAATCTACTAGACTGGCCGATCTGTTTGAGCCGTTAAACAGCTCTCTAGCGCAATCGGCGGAAGAGCTAGGGCGTTGGTAAGGCAACCGAAAACTGCTGTTTTTTTTTGCAAAAATCACCAAAACCACCCAGACGCTAAGGTGTTAAAATCACATTGGTAAAAGTGTGACTGTCTGGTGTAATTTGAGATCATGTCAAAAATTTTGCATCGAGAACAATAACACGTTAAGAGTTGGTGCACAATATACTCGTACTTTTAAATCATGCATTAGCCACTATTTTTGCGCCACTTTGCAACTCCATATCTTGCCAGGTTATTGAGAACCAAAAATGCTAAAGCAATCAAGGGTCTAAAGACTGATCATAGCCTAGTTTTCAATAATAACTTGAGCCAAATTTTGACTTGCGTGGTTGGGACCCGGGACCCAATAACCTAGGCCAAAAATGCCTAAACCTACCCCACTTGGGAGGATGTCACCCACAAAAAAACTTAAATCCAAAACTCTCCCTTGTTTTTAATCCAAACTAGAAGACTCACCAAATCTTTTGTGGGTGTGAACAGCTCTCTAGCTCAATCACCTGGCAAGTTACGCAGATGCAAAGTGACAGTAAAAACATGGCTCACACGGGTCTTACAGGAAAATCCACCTAGCTCCAAAGGTGCTAAGAATGGCATGTAGCTGTGGAGGTGCAAATTGTCAAAATGACTGTATATATATTTAAGAAGGAAGTTCTAAAATTTCTCGAGTGTGTTCTAAAATTTCTCGACAAAAATACGTAATTCTTTTGTGTGGAAGCCAAAACATTTTTGCCATAGGTTCTGAAACATCAATGTTTTGTGTGAAAATTTTAGGTGGATGCAAACTGTACCTACAGTATTGCTAAACTATTTCATTTGTTTGAGTGTTAGCGCTTTAACTAACAATTTCACTTGTTAATTTGGTGATTGCAAAGCACTGCTTGTTTTTTGCATTTCATTAACCATTTGAACTTGGAATTTTTTGTATAGAGCATGCAGTTTGCTTTTGCAGGTGATGTCGTTAAATCACATATAAGCAACACAATAACAAAGTTGAGTAATCTTACCTGTATTGATTTTGTTCCATGGAAGTTCGAAGAAAGTTTTATTGAGTTTCAGAATGGGGATACTTGTTCGTAAGTCAGTGTTAATTTATTCAGTTTTTGGTTGGATCGGAAATTGCATTTTTTTGTCAAGATTCTGACAAGCATGAAACAAGAATAGGAAACACAACAATGGCAAGGCAGCAGCAGATTGGAGGCTGAGGCCTCGCAAGGATATTTGTGACCAACCTTATTTTCAAAAAGTCACATTACGGACTTTGGTACACGAAAAGCAGTAGTGCTCAATAGCCTTATATTGAAATCACGGCCAATGAAAATGGTATCAACGACATATTGCAAGCGTTTTGATAACTTGTGTTATCATCATCAGTGCATTGCAAATTGCACTGTTAGTGATCTTCTTGCAAGTTCTTATGGTAGTCAGGAGAAAAGCACCATGACAAATGAAAACGTGAAGGGCTGTTCAGTAGTGACATAGTGTCGCGAAGCATACGTAGTCACATGACTCAGCTGGATACGTGCCAATGGTGATGGTGCATGACGTCATGGGTGAGGCCTGAAGTGCTATTTCAAGTTAAAAATGCATAGAGGCATCGGTGGGATGTTTGCATTTAGCTCTGGTTTGTGTTCTTGAATCAAAATATTCAAGAATCTGCAGCTGCTGCCTATTGTTATCACGGCCAATCAGTGGCACATCTAGCCTGGAAGAAAGGGGTCTCTTGCAGAAGGGCAGCTTTTGATATCAATTTTCAGCATAAAACCACACTTTCTCTTAAGACTAGAAATTGATGAATTTTGCAATGTTGCCAAACTATTATATTGGCAAAATTCTGCTGATTGCAGTGTATTGGCAATATTTCCTCATAAAAGTCGCTACACTAGTTTTCTGCACGGAGTGTTTGGAAACCGAAGTTGCTACTTCAGCTCTGATTGGTTAACGCAAATTCTCCGTCCTGTCCCTTATGATGCACAGCCCTCTGATTGCATCAAGTAGTGTGCAATATTCAGACTACTCTACAATTGTCCCAATAAACCAGTCAATATGTAACATTTGCTCCCAGGTTTTGTGCAGTAAGCAGATGGCTGCCTGTGAACAAGGCCGTAGTTTTGTCTATCTTTGTGACCCAGGTTTGTGCAGAATTCCATGCTATATGCTTCTTCATCACACTGAAGTCTTGTCTTTCAACTGTGGTTTTAGTGTTGCAAAATATCGGCAGTGAAAAATAACAACATCAGTATCAGCCCAAAAAAGCCTTGTCAATTGAGCTCTACTTAAAATCCAATCAAATGTGATTGGTAGGGTTAGTAACCTAGCACAACCAACTATTTAGAATAAATTGTTGTGTTGATCTCATTGTCAAAATACTCAAAGAAAGATTTCCAAATTGTCATTGGTTTTGGTCACAGCACATTTATTACCTTGCAATCAATGTTTGTTCCCACGAACATGGTGCTGAAAAGATACTAAGCTTGTTGAACATTCAGCAAATATGAGCCATACAGCAATGTGAGCTGTTTATTCATACGTACATGAACATATAAAATTGATGCTGGCAATCAGCTGCACAACTGCATCAGTGGAGTGGTGTCTATCAAGCTGACGGTGTTATAAATATACTTGCAAAATCACTGGGGATAAGAACAATTGAGTTGCAATTGCTTTGATAATTTTGCATCGTAATGTAAAAATGAATTACTCAAAATCAATATAGGACTTTTTGTGCAGGAAGCAACATTGTCAAATGCTCAATTCAAAAAAGGTTATTTTTGAAATATAACACTTGACAGATGTTTTGTCCAGATAATTTCTGAGGCTAGCTGTTGCATTCTTCAATATAGGAAATATCTTGTAAAAATATGATTTCAGTGGAAACAAACCCGTGTTGCTAGGCAATGTTTTTTTCGGTCATAGACTGAAATGTTTTTGAAATGACTGAAAGTATAAGGTCAGAATGTCTGAAAATATAGGCTAATGAGCACTGTTATGGAGAGTTTTAATACAACTGTGAGAGAAACAACTGAAACGTCTCAGAAAAAAATGACTGAAACATCTCAGAGAAAAAAAACAGGCTTGGTGTGACCTTGAATAAGGCCTAAACCTATCTAGTTTTGTCATAACCTAGCAGGTATAAAATTTAGGCTGAAACTGCAAAACAATCATGATTGGAGACTCTGTCCTCTTGTCATGAAGCAAAATATTACAAAACAGCTGTGTGTGGCTGTTTTTGACAGCTTTGCTGTCTCTGCCCAGTAGAAAATTGCCAAAACACGTGTGTTTGACACAATATCAATTTAGAGTGTTCAAAAACGTGGATTGTTTCATGTCATTGCGAAGGTGCTGTTTGGACAAGGCAGGGATGTTGTTTCATAGTGCTGTGCAGTGTTAGAAGGGAAATCCTGTTGCCTGTTACAAACCACCTGCATTAAAGACCTGCAGTGACGGCGTTTGATATTTTATCGGTTTTAATGCTGAGTACCTGTGGTACAAAGGGCCTTGTGATGACAGCTAACCCAACCCCCTGAATGTGTCCCTGAGGTGGAGGAGGCATTATGTCTAAAAAATTATTTTTCACTACACTGTGAAAGGCTGTGAACTCACAAATTTATGAACTTCCAATAACTTCACGAACATCAAATAGTTTGTAAATTTTTGTAAAGATTTTTTGTGGATCATTTATCACTTTGGCTGTCATGCAACATGTGGAAATTCTCACAGAACAATGAGATTGTTACGTAGCAGTTGCGATAAATTTTCAATAGATGCAGCTAGGCTTTGTGACAGTGCCAAAAAAATACAGTTATGCGAAAAGAATAAGGCAAAATGGCAGGAAGAAACTTGCAGAGTAAACACAACATTGTTCCAAGCCCTTCTACCTTTACTTCTGAATAGTTAGTATGCTTGGACCAATGTTGCATTTACTTCATGAGTTTCTTGCTGACATTTCTTCTTGTTAGTACTGGATACGTGTGTTTTTTTTGTTCTAGTCACCCAGCCTAGCTGCTTCTAAAAATTTATCACTTCTGTTATGTAACAGTTCCATTGATTCAATAAGATTGTCACTTAGCTTGAACAAAACTAACCTGGCCTTGTTGAGTCTACCCATTCAAAACTACCAATACGCCAGGTGCAGTTATCAGGTGCTAAGTAGGTTTCAAGCTGTTTTCCTATTGAAAAATGTAGAAATGCATAGCTGCAAAGCACTTCCATTCACATGATATATTGGTAATGTGATTGATTAAGAGGCAAATTTGAATAAAACTTTTTATTGAATATTGATATAGTTTTTATGTGTTTTCCTCACAGTTTAATTTCAAATATCCTCAAGATTGAGAATAAGATTTTATGTCAGTATTTTCATTCCACTCATTTTCCGTTTTTAGGTGTTCTTCAACTACCCATAGCAATTAATCACAGGTTGCTTGTTTTTTTGAAAGTTATCTGTCTGATAAAATTGTGTGATGTTGCTTGATTTGACTTGTTCATGATGTCAAATACTTGTTTGAAACAAACTAAGTTCAGTGTTTTATAGGTCAATGATTGGTAAACACCCAAGACGTCAAACAGTTCACCTCAGTCCTTTTTGCCTAATGCCTTCTTCTGTTGAACATGAGCTGATGCATGTGCTTGGGTTTAGTCATGAGCACACACACCCAGATCGAGATGATTACATTACAATCATTCCTGAAAATGTACAAACTGGTGAGTCAAATTTTTGTTCAGGTGATGACCTGAAAATCATGCAAATTGCTACTTCATAAATTTTAAATAGCTGACTATATGATGAAAGTTGACTGCAACCAAATGTCAGTGTGGATAAAGTAAACGAACCTGATAAACAATATTTCTTATTTTGGGAAAAATACAGGGTGGTCCAGAAGGATGTATTCGTTTTGTTAATGCTATCATTTCATTAAACAGTACTTTTACTTTCATCAAGTTTTCTGGCATTAAAATGTAAAAACAGGTTAAAAGAGTGGCTAACATTTCAATAATTTGGTACAACTATCTTCAGGGCAAACATGAAATGGTGAGAGCATTTCAGCACATTCGAATGTCACAAAATGTTATCCCTCCAGATGGCAATGTGCTGTATGCTGAATTAAACTCAGAATGTTATTTGAAAGATAAGATGTTAAAAACAACAAAAACTGAGTGGTGTTGCTGCAAGGGTTTTATTTCAAAGGAATCAGTCAGATGACAATTACCAAGGTGACCGACAAGATTGCCACAATTGCAGGGAATTTCACAGCAACGGATTAAAGATTGCATGATTATTTCTCATGGTTAGTTCAGAAGTGTCTTGAACAACATTGTGTTTTCACAATGTTTTATTGAAACTGGCCAAATTGACTATACGTAGCAGACAAGACTATAACATTATTATGAAGAAAGTGTGAAATTTTATATTTGGAAGAGTCTAAATTGCTAATCTGCTAAGGGAGACAATTCTGCAAAGTGCTAATCTGTTGAGAATATGCAGTTAAAGAAGCAAGAAAGTGAAGTTGACTACCACAGCTTTTTTGTGATTCTTGTGTAAAAATATTTTGTACCTGAAAAAGTGTTAAAGACTGACATAAAGCTTGACTTAACTGCACAGTTTTTACAGACTGTCATGTTTTTGTGATGCTTCCTACACCATGCAAACACAACACAATTTAAGAAATTGTACAAAGGAACATCATACCTCACCAAGCTCATGCTAAAGCAAACATTTGAAGGCCAACCTGATCAGTGGGTTGATTTTAACAAACCCAAGATCACTGGTGATGACAATTAGCAGCTGCATATTCTTGAATCTGAATCTCTGCTATTCAAGAACATAAGCCAGGGCTTGGTGCCTCTATTCATGTATATCTATTTCCTGCAATATCTTTGTGATCACATCTAGCACATTTGCTGTTGAATCATATCACTACAGTAAAACCCTTCCATGCCAATATGTCACTGCCATCAAGTTTTTTGTATATATTTTTACTGCATTCATTTCCCTAGTTTTACAAAGGCACATGTCTGATAATAGTAACCATGTTAACTGAAACTGTTTCGTATTTTGTTTGTTTTGTTTATGTTAACCATTACTCTGTACCTTGTGTCTACAGTGGAGCTGAAAAAATATTTTTGGTACATAAGTTTTATTTTATGATATGCCAGTAATAGCTAGGTTTTATTTTGTGAGTGGCAAATCTTGATTATTATTGAAAACAAACCTTGGTTGCCATAGATATAAGGATAGACCAGGTTTTTCAGGGTGTTTTAGGACTCGATGTGGGTCCCTATTATTGAAAATCAGGTCCCTAGAATCAGAGAAATCAAGTCCCTATAGGTCCATACCAGGTACCTAACATTTTCCTTAAAAAACCTGGGATAGACAGTTGGATTTTTCATTGTTCCAATTTAAAAATGCTGCAAACTAAAATGATTGCCTTCAAATTGCTTCTTATCACCTGTAAGTTTTGGAAAATGTATTATAGATAAATTTTAACAGAATTGTCTGTACAGTTTCTGCTTAATCTTGTTCACAGGTATGTTGCGACATTTTATGAAGTATTCCCACGAATTTTTGGTGAAACTTGGAACATCATACAACCTTCACTCCCTTTTGCATTTTCACAGCTATGCTATGGCAAGGGACTGGTTCACCCCTACTATTTTGGATAAATCAACAGGTACTGTTGTGGTAATTTTTAACTGGTTTCAAACTTTTGGTACTCTGTGTTTTCCCAGCTGGGTTTTTTGCTCTGATGACATTTCTTTCATTTGTCCAAAAATAGTTTTAAAACTGGATATGAAAATATTCACTAGCCTACCTTTTCGGACCTTATGACTGAATTGACTTAGTTTTTTTCAGTCATTCAAAAAATCAGTCTATGACCAAAAAAATGAACCTAGTTTCTCAGTAAAGCAAAGCCAGATGCTAGGCAGTTTTTGAGCGTTTATTTATTGCAGTTCATGAAATATCTTTATTTTCAAGCCTGAATAAGTTCTTCACTTATTAAATACGGAATTTTTCTTTGTTATGTGTAAATGGATGAACTTTCAAGAGAAAAATATTACAGCTGGTATCCACTATAAGCTATGGTTCGTCTTTGTACGTAACTAATCATGTATATGTTCAGTAAAATTTTTTATACAGGTACTTGTATAAAATGTTGGCACCAAATGTGTTAACCCAGGGGTGCAAAAATGTGGTCGTGTGCTTGTGCCGTGCGACCAAAAATTAGTAGCATGTGAAAAGGATTTGCAGAGATGTAGCAGTGTTCGCAGTTTTGGCTCTGGCGCTCTTTTCTCTCCAGAAGCCCTACCTCATTTTCATTTCCTGTACTATAATTTCGGTTAAGCAAAATGATGTATTGAAGCCATTATACATATAAACAAAATGGAACATAGATGATGTCAGTTCAGGGACGACTCCAGGTCAACAGCATCAATTAAGCTCATCACATGATTTATATTGACTAAATGCAACCATCTGAGGCTTGTGTCACTGAAATTTCCATTTGCTCTCACTCTGGCTGGCTCTATCGTTGCTCTGTGGCATTAATTACATAACATTTAATGAGAAGTTCTCATAAGAATTTCTGTACACTTTATGCATATGAATGCTCTGTAGCAAAGCTTATATGTGTGCACCACCAAAAATTTCTGCACGCTACTACACATATATGGGCAAGAGAGTAGTATATAAAAACTACATGATTTGCAAGTAAATTTTGCCCAAAACAGTACAAGGTGTGGATCAAGCAAAAAACCTATATTTTTTGTTCCATGAGGCACATATTGGAACCTAGCTTTTTTTCGGTCATGTAACTAATGTTTTTACATAACCAAACAAATTTCAGTTAACACTTTGGCACCCGGGTAAATTCGGGGATTTTTGAAAAAAACGCCTAGACGCACGTAGCTTTGCTCGGGAATATCTCCGCTCCTGTTCAGGTTACGGACATGGTTGGAGCATCAAAAGATGCGGCAAGTCTTCTAGTCTGCACTCGAAAAATATTTTTGCTTGGGGGGGTGCGGGTTGTTTGTGAGTGAAGTCATAAGTGGAGAACTTATAGGCCACCTTGGCCCACTTTGCCTGGCCCTGGGCACCAACCATTAGGTGGTAGTATTTCACTGAAGTTTTTACTAGAAACTAGGCTACAATCCGAGTCTTTTGATACTTTGGATGACTTGCTAGGGTTTCAGGTTCAAAAGTTATGATATAAACTAGTAAAAATATTTGACTAATTAGATAATTGCTTTGTTTACCTTAGGTCAGGGGTTCCCAAACTTTCTCTGGCCATGTACCCCTTCAGCATTTTGATAGATGAGCATGTACCCCTAAACATGGGCGCCACAAGGAATTCCTTACAGGGAAGGGCCAGTAGTAGATTTTCCACAGGGGGCCAAACCAGCAAACTATATTTTCACCACTCAAAGCTAAGAACATCCTGGATGATCCTTGGTCACCCTTTCTGATGCCCATGCCCCTAAAACTTCTTATGACAAAAAGGCTAAGGAACATAAAATATATTTGCCAATAAGCTTATAATGCTTTTGAAAATAATATTCATTGATATTTATTTTAACCTATGAACCAGACACTAAGTCCATAGAGCACAAGCATGCAATATCTGCACAACACAGATTGATGATAGCAGACACAGAAAATAGAGTGATCATGGCATATGATCTCTATTGTTGCTTGCTGCCACAGTGTGAAGCTTTGCACACTTGCCACTCAGGCTTTCCGATCACAACAAAATGGTGCTGTGACCAGGATGTGAAGGTCGTGCCAGGTGCAGCCTTCACAAAAAGAACCATTTTGTTGCGATCAGAAAGTCCGAGTAGCAAGTGCGCAGAGCTTCACACTGTGGCAGCAAGCAACAATAGAGATCATGCCCCCGATCATTCTATTATTGCTTGTTTGCACTACATATGTATGGGTGTTATTTTTCGTGCGCCTCCCGTTTGTGGTGAATCGCACATTCAATGCAACGGTACCCGAGAGGTTGCAACAGTACAACACTACATTAGACACCTTTTGAGAAGAATAATAGAGTCCAACCCTGGCCAAGGCCTAGTGAAGTATGAATGCGTTGTGACCTGCACATGCCCTCAAACTAACACTGTAGCATCTGGGCACTTAGTCACAAAGTAAATTGCGGTTGTAGTGTTCATAGGATAAGAACGAATACCGGTATAAACATTCTGACTGCATCAAAGCGCGCAACCATACATTGTTGGAGTTTCTGCATCGTTCAAGAATCAAGTACACTGGATTAGTGAGGAATGTAACAGTGATTTGTTAACACCTACGTTATGGCCGATACTGATATATCGGTAAAATCTAATTATCAGCTGATATATCCATCTGGCTGATATAGCAATTCATCTCTATTCACTAGCCTCGTTTTTCAGACATTATGACAAAATTGAATCAATTTTTTACATTTATTTTGAAAAAAACTTCACTCTATGACTGAATAACAACCCCAGAAGTGAATTGCTTGAATTCACTGTTGTTAGCAAAACTGGAACATTGGACACTAAACAGGTCAAAAGTTTGGATATATCTTTAAGATGTGTTTTTAAGCATGTTTCTGCATTTTTCAATTTCTGTGGTCTTGCAGTATTTGTGGAGAAAGATAACATGTTCCTTAAGGTCAAATTGTCATCATGTTGATGCATTTTTAAGGGAATATTGCATGGAACTTATGATGGATTGATTTATTGTTTCATGTGACTCAGCAAATGAACAGAAACAATACAAAGAGTCATTGCACAATTTAAAAAAATCAATTCCTAGTGAACATAAGAATAAATGAAAACACAATGGCAAAATAACTGATCAATTAAAAAAAAACAGTGTCACTGTGTCACAGGATTGGTGAAGGAAAATGGTGGTCATCCAGTCAACCAACCATGTTTATTACTTGTTGAAAAGTGTTGAAAAGCAATAGTTGGAAATCATATAAGCACAGTTAACACCTTGGCGTCTGGGTGGTTTTGGCGATTTTCGCAAAAAAAACCAGCAGTTTTCGGTTGCCTTACCAACGCCCTAGCTCCTCCGCCGATTGCGCTAGAGAGCTGTTCAACGGCTCAAACGGATCGGCCAGTCTAGTAGATTGCACTCGAAAAAAATATTTTTGCCTGGGGGGTGCGTTTTTTTGTGAGTGACATCATAAGTGAAGTAGTTTTAGGGTCATTTTGGCTCATGTTGCCTGGCCTAGGGCCCAACCACTAAGCCAAAGTGTTTCGCTGAAGTTTTCATTGGAAACTAGACTCGAGTCCGAGTCTTTTGAGCCATTGATCGACTTTCTAGCGTTTCTGGTTCAAAAGTCATGATATAAAATAAAAAATTAACTAATTAGCTAATTAGTCAAATATTTTTACTAACTTACATCACAACTTTTGAACCCGAAACCCCAGCAGGTCATCCAAAGTATCAAAAGACTCGGATTGTAGCCTAGTTTCCAGTAGAAACTTCAGCGAGATACTACCACCTAACGGTTGGCGCCCAGGGCCAGGCAAAGTGGGCCAAGGTAGCCTAAAGTCCTCCACTTATGACGTCACTCACAAAAAACTCGCACCCCCCAAGCAAAAATTTTTTTTCCGAGTGCAATCTACTAGACTGGCCGATCCGTTTGAGCCATTGAACAGCTCTCTAGCGCAATCGGCGGAGGAGCTATGGCGTTGGTAAGGCAACCAAAAATTGCTGTTTTTTAGGCCAAAATCGAAATACGAATATACCGTAGGCCGACTCTATACGTGTTAAGAAAAAACAAACAAATAGAACCCAGTGAGGTAAATTTACAGATGAAGAGAGAATGCCTGTGTACATAGAGGAGTGAATAAAATTTAATTCAGAAAATTTGGTGTGGTCAGAAATGTTAAACAAAGTATAAAAATGAAAAAAATAAAAAAGTAAATTAATGAGGTACAAAAGACAAACAACAAAAACTATGGAGTACAATTTCATGTAGAAAAAAGGGAAGTGCAGCAAGGATTGAGAAGCAAAGAAGTAAAGATATATAGAAAACAAATTTTCTTCTTGTGTATTTAGAAGTTTATTGACACCGTGTGTTATTTTACTCTTTAGGTGAGCCGATTCCAACAATTCCTAATACCCTTGCAGCTGCAGATATTGCAGGGATAAACGAACTTTATAAATGTGAAGGTGAGATGTTACTTTTGAAAAGATATTGAAGTAAAATTGTATTATGTCAGTTGTTGTTTAATCTTAAAAATTGTGGCCAAAATTTGTTAGTACTCTTTCAGTTTGGTGGTGACAAAAGACATGTAGTATTAGCCAAAGCGCCAAGTCTTTTACATCGGAACATGTTTGATCAGTATGCACCAAAGTGTATAGATTTGAATATTGTAAGCTATAAATGTTGAAACACATTTTTGAATTGATAAATCTTGGTTATGATTGTTTGGTTATGTGGCTAGAGATTCTTGGGTGCGTTCTGCTGGCTATACCACAACATTTTCCGCAAAGCTAACAGGTAACCAGTTTGAATAATGCATACAACCTGGCTTAGTCATGTGTTGGTAATAATAACATATAACCTGGCTTAGTCATCATGTGTTGGTGTTGGGCAGCATAATTACGAGTGTTTCATTCAATATATTCTGAAACATCCTAATTTTTCATGATCTTATTTTCACTTAAGGTAAGTTGCAAATTGCTTGCAGCCATGGTTGTGCTAAATAAGAATTTTGGGAACGCCTGCTCTTGGACAAATTGCTAAGCTCAAAAACTAAAATGATCCCTAGTAGTTGCAGAGATTTCACTATTTTACAAGTGAAAATTCCACCTGAAACAGCCTCACAAACATATATGTAATTTTAATCTTGTATTGTGTTTTTGTGTGGGTATTTGACCAGACCACTGGCCAGGCAACAAGCTTGATAAACGTCCAGATTGATTTCCTTACAATCAGTGTAAGTGATGCCCAAATGCTATTACAATACCATGATGAGTAGTTTGTCAGCATAGGTGCCCAGTTCGAAATGTGTATGAGTGTGTGAAATCCATGACGTCACAAAATATAACTTCAAAGCCTACGATTTTTAAGTATTCTATTCCATATTTATCTGAAAAAGTTCCAATGAATTTCAGAATAATGTCTTAGTGCTTGCCAACAAAAACTGCTCAATCAAAGAATGAAAAATTAGTGGGAGTGCACTTCACTGCCTTCAGCGGGAGTGCACTTAACAAAAATTAGTGTGAGTGCATTTCACTGCCATACTCGACACCTATGTTTGTCTGATTTGCAATAGTTAGAAATGCTTAACTTTACTTTGATATCTAGGCTGTAGCTACATTGAGGCAAATGAGGCACTTGCCTTGGTAAACTTTCTGTAATGCTGCCACAAAATATTTTGTACCGCGAAATCAAATCATATTTTACTGCGTGCCTGTTTTAAAAAGAGCAGCACTGCAGCTACATGCTGTTGCAACCACCAAACTAGATTAAATAAGGGCAGGATGTTAAGTTTAGGTCTCAATAAACTACATTTAACAACATTCCCAATCGAGAACATAATTAACATGTTCGCCTTGGTAAAAAAATTGACTCTGACTACGGTCATGGAGATAGTCCTTCAATTGCATGATAACTACCATTGAAATCATTAAAAATAAATTAAAACTTCTGGAAATAGTGGATTGTGGGGCATTTTTAAATTTCAACCATTCTATCTTGTTAAAAATCAGCAAAGACTTGGTCATTGTAAAAAGCCTATCTTGGGCTTAACCCTTTACGTCCCGTGCAAGCCACTATAGCGGATGGTACTCTTTTGGCCGTAACTACCCAGCCGCTAGAGCTAGAGAGCTGTTCAAACCCTCTACGGATTCAGCAAGTCTTCTAGTTGAAATTGAAAAAAAAAACCTTTTTCGTTTTTGGTGGGGGGTTCGCTGGGGGGACCGCCACATGTGGGAGTGTTTTGGAAATTTTGACTTTTGCTGGCCCTGGGCCCCAACCCATTGACCCATTCTTTTGACTCAAAGTTTTGTTGAAAACTAGGTCAAAATCTGCGTCTATAGAGCCCTTGATTGACTTGCTAGCATATCAGAAAAGGCATAGGGCAAACTTTGGCTGCCCATAACGCAGCAGCAGATTGAGCTACAGAGCTCTTGAAACCCTGTAATGACTCATGGTATTGTGTAGTTTAGACAATTTTTTTTAAAATTTGCATGGGGGCTTTTGGGCCAAGGGGATCATGATGGGGGTATGTTTTTTGGTTAATTTGATGACATCATCATCCGATCCCACGCGCCAAGATTTGGCTCGCCGTATTTTTTTATTCTAGGCCCGTGTGGTGTATTTGCTGTGTAATGATCTCAGTGATGGGTAATTATAGGTCGTAACATTTTTGCGTGGCTTGCTAGAATGCAGCTGAGTGCAACCGTACGTTTTCTCCTTGTGTTCACTGCAGAACGTGTTTGTCAGTCTGCTGTACGCTGTTAGGTCAATCTACAGTACTAAGTCGAGTGGTACCAGAGCAGCCAGAATACATGTTTTTAGAGCCCTTGATTGAGTTTCTTTTGCCTTTCTGGTTCAAAAGTTAGGTGTAGCAGTCACGCTAGCGCAACCACTACATGTGAGCAAAGACGGCCAAAGCAAGGAGAAGGGAAAGACCAAGCAAGCGACACTTATAAGTGACTTCCATGCACAATGGAAGTAGGAGCTCTCTTTGGCCAATTCGTCTGGCGCGGAATTAACATCTATGATGACACAATCTATCGTTCCTGAGGTTCGAGGATCAATCTCACACTGAAGGTGTGCTAACACAACCGGGCTGCACACGCTTCATAGGCCAAAAAACAGCTAATTGGTAAGGGGCTTTTCTCAATACTTTTTGGAGATTTCCCTAATTAATTTTGATGTTTTTTGGCCCTAATCTTGGAAACAGGATTGCTAAAAACCCATTCAGACCCTTCAAAGTCCCGAAATGTAACCAAAAAAACAGCTAAACTCAAAAAAATTTATGTCGTTTAAATGACTCCTGTGGGTCTTAAAGGTGGTCAGGCAAAAATGCTGACGTCAGCAAAAAATAACATAGACATCCTATCATTACATAAGCATTAAAAAAAAACCAGACATCCTAAACTGAAACGTTTTTTTTTTTTTATATAGACATCCTATCATTACATAAGCATTAAAAAAAACCAGACATCCTAAACTGAAACGTTTTGTTTTATACATCCTAAACTGAAACGTTTTTGTTAAACGTTTTTGTTTTTTTAACCAGACATCCTAAACTGAAACGTTTTTGTTAAACGTTTTTGTTTTTTTAACTAGACATCCTAAACTGAAACGTTTTTGTTGAAACGTTTTTGTTTTTAACTACATACCTTCACAAGTCTTTAGAGGGCTTGAACAACTCTCTACCTCAATCTGGCGGCGAGTTATTGCCTGGGGTGAAATGCCCCCCAGAGTGGCTTTTGAGGGAGCAAAATGTTGGTCAATTTTTGGTTTATGAGCCATAATTTTCACTCCCGACATGTTAGAAAGTCAATCAAGGGCTCTATAGACACAGATGTTGACCTAGTATTCAACTAAACTTTAAATGGTTCATTGGGACGGCGCCTGGGGCCAGGCAAAGGTGGCCAAAATAACGCAAAAACACCCCTACTTGTGATGTCACTTCCAGAAATTCCCCCACCGAAAACGAAAAACGTTTTTTTCGATTTTGACTACAAGATTTGCTGAATCTGTAGGGGGTTTGAACAGCTCTCTATGTCTAGCGGCTGGCGAGTTATGGCCAAAAGAGTGCTGGCCACTATAGTGGCTTGCGCGGGACGTAAAGGGTTTAAACAGCACAAAGGTGCAAAACCATCAGCTTACAAATTGGTCTTTGTTCCGATCCCCACCGATGGTCATGAATCTTGGGTAACGACTGAAAGAGATGCTATCTCAAACGCAAGTGGCAAAAATGTTTTTTTGCGAAGAGTTAATGTTTCGTGGGAAAGCACACAGCTGTGGAATTTGTAAAAACCGAAATGTCAGTAAATGTCGAGTCACATCTCTTTAATAAAGAGATCTCAGCAATGTTGATTTTGTCATGTGACCAGAATGCTCCAGGATAGATCAGCGAAGCGAGTCTTGTTGGCTACACCCATGACAAAGCGGCCCAGGAGTAACCAAGGGCCAGGTCCCATCTTAGCATCCAGAAAATCGAACTGCCAGAAGTTGCTAAAAATGTGGGGTATTTTTAGTCCTACTATGGCTGCTGTCACCACACCCCTCACAGGTGTAAAATTAATGAAAAGTTAGATCAGTAAAAATTTCATGAAAATTGGTACTAAAAATTCCGAATTTCTTTATAAAGATATTTTTTATCCTCACAAAAAAGTACACTACACATTTTAGGAATCCAACAACACAATATATAGAAAGTTCTGCTGAGCGTGATATTTATTGTGCTGCAGTTCATCTGTGTCAAAGCAGGGTTGGCCAAAATAAAAAATGAAGTTATTGGATTGATGACCTTGAAATAACGCAAGTGCAAAGTGAAAAAATCCATGTTCCGTGTAGCTTGAGATCCATGGCATGGGCATTGCATGAGTGGTGCAACAAAACAACAAAATTCCTTTGCTACTGGAACATCATAAAGGACTGGATGGGATGTGTTGTTGTGCTGTTCAGTGTTTAAGCTTATTGCAGCTTTATTAAGTTTTCCACAGCCTTTGGCAGTCGTAACAGTGTGGAGTACTGTTTGATGAAATGTTTTGCTGGTTGACTGTCAAATGTCTGTAAGAGAGTATTAGATTCAGTAGTTATAATTAATAATATTTTCTATTCTACAGGTGGTGGTGCTCCAAAATCGTTAGAAGAGTTGAAAAAGGAAGGTTTTTACGGAAAGGATAACATTGACAAGTTAACCACAAAACCTGATGCAGTACCTGAACCAGCCATTGATGAATCTACTTCTATTAAAGCTACTGCTATGCCAACTACCTTAAATCCTAATGAAATGACGTCTGATGCTTCTGCTCTTTCTTCTCCCAACTATGGTAGTACAGGTGTGTCTTCTATCGCAGATTCCAGTAACACTTCAAGTAGTCTGCCGTCTGCCACCAGTGCATCAACTTCCATCCTCACTGCATCAACACCTGCCCCCACTGCGTCAACATCTGCCTCCAGTGTGTCAACATCTGCCCCCAGTGCATCAACATCTGCCCCCAGGGCGTCAACGTCTTCCTCTAATACATCAACTAATGTGAATGCCACAACTCTCAATCTCACTCCAGCCTCTGAAGCTGCTACTACTTCTGTGGGACAATCTACCATTTCCAGCAATGCATTGTTGTCAACTGCACACACTACAACCACAACAGTTTACTACTCACCATCCATAACTCCTGGTTCTGCTTCACCTAATGGCAGCTTACCCCCACCTGCCATTGGTGTTGGCTCATGTAGTGAACTAAGTACTATTCCTGCATCAAAAAGTTCTCCACCACCTCAGTCTTCATTGTTTTCTGATAGTACAACGTTTATTAAATCAGATTTAACGCCAAAAGGTTTCCCTCTCGCTGTTGGTCGCTCTGCAGTTCAGGATAGCAGTAAAAATAATTGCCCTACTGATGAGAAAACACCAGGCTGGACCAATGGAGAAAGCAGCACAGAAACAACTGGTGAAGAAGGTGGATCTGGTGGGGGTGCAGATGAGAATGGTGGTCGTACAGATGAGAATGGTGATCGTACAGATGAGAATGGTGATCGTACAGATGAGAATGGTGATCGTACAGATGAGAATGGTGATCGTACAGATGAGAATGGTGATCGTACAGATGAGAATGGTGATCGTACAGATGAGAATGGTGGTGGTACTGATGGATCAAATGGTACCACTGGGGTTGCTGGTAATGGCACTGATGGATCTTGGGGAACTGACAGTGCATCAAATGGTACTATCGGGGGAGCTGCTGGCGGTGGAGGCTTGAATGGAACTAGTGGAGGTACTGTAAATGGAACTGACAGTGGATCTGGTGGTACAAGCAGTGGATCAGGAAACACCACTGGAACTGAAGGTACTTCTAAAAGTGTCACAACTACCCCTGCGCCCAAGGGTTGGAGTATATGGCTACCTTGGACATCCTGTCGTAAACTTTGTGGTTATGGTACCAGAAGAAGGTATAAAATTTGCTACAGCAAAAAGTCGGACAGAGAGGTAGGTGATGTATGAACCAGTTTGATTCTTTACTGAATTTTGCTCCATGCTCTATTTAGCCTTGAGTAAAAGGATTGTAAGATGTGAAGGGACACAGAAGTGTTTAATGAAATTATACAGCAAGAGGATGGGCATTCAGTAATAGTTGGGTATTGAAGCTAATATGTATTCCAGAATTGGATTTTCAGACTTTTAAAACATGAAGATGCAAAGTGATCTTTTGTACTTTGCTAAAATGCATTGCTTTGGTCAATTATATGACCAATGAAATTTGAATTTCACAGCTTGTTTTTATTGCCATGCAAATTTTTCAGCATTCCAAAATTTTTCTTGTCGAATGTGAGCGAAAATCAGATACTTTGAAATGTGCAACCATTTTGGTTTGTGGTGATTATCATCATGTTGGTTGCATCCAGGGCTGCAGAAAGTTTGGAAAATTGGGAAGGAGCTCCCTGGGAAATAGATCATCTGCAAGTCAAGTAAAATCAAATAATACACCAAGAATTGCAAGAAAACCACCAAACGGACTGTACGAATTTCTTCTCTCAGTCACAATGGTCCAGTACCTGGCCTTGTGACGCAACTGTTACCCCTACCTAACAATAGCGGTCTCATGCTGTTTGCTGGTTGTGTGCAGGGTTGCCAATTTGGCATTTTTGAAACCAAATTTTGAACTTCAGGCTTTTTTTGATGCTCTTGGCTCTTTTTGAAAATCAAAAATACCAGTCAAAATTTGACTTTTCTTTTTTATTTTTTTCAGTCTGAAAGGCTTGGCTCTGGCTAAACATTTTCTGAGCTGCGTATTCATTACAAATTTCTGACGGGAGTCTATGACCATGCAGGGTGCAAGGAATATTGCAAAGATTTTGCTGTTGCCCTAAAAATTTTTGATGTATGTAATAAGAAGCAAATGTACGACAGTGTATTTACGGGGAAAGAAATTGCTTATAAAAATTGGAGTTGCATTATATAAATGTTTCTGACGAGTTCTAATATCTATTTTTGTTTGGCTATGCATGTTTCACTGCATGTGTAGCCTATATGTCTTAGGACTGCTATCTGGTTTATTTTGCCTTTGTTTGAGACAAGGTCTGCCTTTTTTGATTAACCTGGCCGCATGGCGTAGACTCATAATGACGGTGGAAGGCTGTTAGTTTTAATATAACTGCTATGATGACACATGTAGTCAGAGGACATTGAGGCTAACACGTCCTTAAAACTATGTGCATTTATGCGAGCGAACTTCACTGCGTTAGATAGCAGAGTGGACAGTGGCACTAGCATCAGCTGAAAGCTCTTGAATGCATTCAGATTGTTTACACTTGTCTATTTGGTTAGTAGTTGCCTTACTGGGTTACAGAACTGTCGCCAGAAAGTCTTTAGGGGGCTTTACGTTTGTTCAGGGGAGCTTGACATTCTGAAATTTGATAAAAATTCAACCAATTTGTAGTGATCATAATTCAGTTTGGGGGGCCCTGGAGCATTGTTTGGGAGGATGAGCCCCCAAAAGCCCCCCCATGGTGACGGGACTGCTAGGTTAGTGGTTGCCATACTGGGTTACCAGTCGAAATGGTATTGCATTCCGAATGCCATTCTGGACTCACGTCGAAACCAGTGTCCACTAACAAGCTCACTCCAGTAACTGTGCACTCGTGCCAAAAAATGCATGCATAAAACTCTTGCTCAACAGGAACTTCTAGCACCATCTGAATATCATTCTACAGATTGGGTCATTCTACAATTTGGATCGATTAAAAAACGATTTCGCCACCACCAGACTAGCTGCAACAATCAACACTTGAAACATCATGCCATTCTGGAATGGCATTACACTTATAGCTTGAGCGTAATTTTTTTGAATGAGCATAAAATTGCTACAGCATACATCACAGGATGTCGATACCAAAACTAGCACTTTTAAACGGATTTTTTGTGTTTGTTCCAGAAAATTGGTTAGTTATTTATTATGAGCATATAGTCACAGCAGTTGATTACAAATTCTTAGAGCTGATTTTTGCATCTTTGGCTTTGTATATGATGAAGTATAGTATTTGCTAAAGACAATGCTGCAGACCTGTTGCAGAAAGTAACACAATATGCAAAAAAGCTGAGAAGCTCACTCCGTGATCAAGTTTATAGCAAAAATGTTCAACTCATGCCCAAACTAGCGTCCACTCACAACAAGCTCACTCTGGTAACTGCGCACTCGCACTCAAAAAATGCATTCATGCGTAGAACGCTCACTAAAAAGAAACTTTTAACCCTGTCTGAATATTGTTCTACAGGTCGGATAAGTTAAAAAACGATTTCGCCACCACCGAACTGGGCGCAACAACTAACGTTGGAAACATGACGCCACAATCACTTCAAATGCTGCACCACTAGCAAATGAAAACCACTTTTCTGAAAGTTGCATGCCGCTCCCAAGCACCTTTTGTGCGGTTCTCAGGAGTCTTTCAATAAAAGCAGTAGCGTACCCAGCCCAAAATTGGGGGGAGGAACTGTTAACACTATCTTGTTTGGGATACGGGCTCTCAAAGCACAAAACGACTATATGTTTTAAAAATTAGGGAGTAATGGCCCCATAGGCCCCCCTGGTACGCCTGTGAATTTAAGTTTTAATATTTTGTGTAACAAACTTCGTTTTTGCAATAAAACAAAACATGTGAGTTGACTTGCGTTAAATTTTTTTTAGTGCGACTCTCTTACAAAATCGTAGGTATGGATTTGGCTCCCTTCAGCGAAATGTTAAGAACGACTGGTTTATACTGTGCAGGAGCAGTAGGCATGCCATGATTACGCAACTTGAGAGTAGGAATTGCTCGACCCTGCTGTGCGACTTACGTACAATCTTGCCGTAACACATGCGTTAGACATTATTAAGATTTATTATCCATAGGATATCTTTAGTTTGGTGTCTGAAAGTATCTCAATGATCTACAAACCACGATATGGTTGGTTGTTAGAAACCGTGTTACAATTTTCCATATGTCGGCGATGCTGCGAAGCTTCATGTAAGCAGTCCATATTACTTAAATAAATTATCAAAAACTCTGATATAATAAAACAATTCCTTGCACATTGAATAGTGCCCACAGAATACAAATTTATACAAATTTGGAAACCCGTTAACTCTTTGGCGTCTGGCTGCTGTTGGGGATTTTTGAAAAAAAAACGCCGAAACACATATGACTTTTTGTGGGAATTTCTTTGCTCCTGCACAGGTTACAGACATGGTTGAAGCGTCAAAAGATGCAAAAAAGATAATTTGGCTTGTTTTGAAGCTATGCTTTGCAGGCTAACTTCCTTTCCTCAGGCAGCAGTTTTACCTCCTGGTTGAACCAATGTGTTATTTTTTGCCACAACGAGTCATTTGCGTCTGCGTACATGAGCAGAAGATGATGCTATATCTGCCATTCCACCGCTGCTATGCATTTCAGGATATCTATATACTGTCACCTTCATGGCCTGGAATGATGCTTATACCCAAGCAGTAAGGAATTTCTCCCATGTGTTTCATTTTTAACTTGAAAAGTTTCATGTTACTTAAATCAATACATCATTCGACCCACATGCTATAATCAGGTCATCAACGTACATGGCAATTGTAGTTATTAATTCATTATTAGACACATAAATGCATTGATCAGGACCACAGTAACTTTAAACCCAAGTTACTCTAAGTACTCATGTAGTACACCTTTCTGAAAACATGGGCATTGTTGCATCCAAACCTCAACTTGTTTCACCATCTGTCTCTCTGATCCTGGCAACTTGGAATACTATCCACCTGTTTCAACACAAAATTCGCTATTGAAGTGAATTGATATCGTGTTATGCATATTTCAGTCTGACATGCATATTTCATGGGCAAGTCTTGTTATAATTTCAGTGCTGACAAGCTGTTAGTGGCTGTGTGTCCGGCTTGCGTTTAGCCGCTAAACCACAAGGTGTTTCCTCTTTCTATGTTGTACTGTCATGTGACCACATCAACCATTCGTGTTCGATTAAAGGCAAGATAACCCCAGTGCAGTTTTTGCCTCATGAGGTAAAATGGACACTACCTTTTTGACATGAGTTACTTGAAAGATTTTGAAGTGTTAACAGGAGTCAGAGTTGATGTTTTTTAACTTTTTGGTGTTGGAGCAGGAGCCTTTTTATAAGAGTGGAGTCAAGAATCTAGAAAATGTGATTAGTTTAAGTTTCACAATCACAGGTAAGCAATCGCTTGTCACTATGCTGCTTTACTTTAAACTGAACTTACATTCTATCTTTGCAAAGCCAACTTTTGTGACAGGTTGTTCACAAACGCAAAAAACAACAGTATTCTGAAACATTCAGTTACTTTGCACAATCAAAAACTTGGACAGATGACACATGAAAAGCTTTACCATGAACTTTTACCAAGCTTGTGTCTATGACATGAATGTCCAAGCAGGTTTCATGTGATTATCTGCTCATTGCAATGGAAACCTTGTGCAGTTGTGATCGCACATTGCTAGAGGTGAAGTGCCACTTCACCATCGCTAGAGGTGAAGTATCTATTTTCAAAGTAAAGATTCAGTAAATGCATGACAATGCTGTCACATTTGCCTGATGTTTGGTCCATTCCAGCATACAATCAGTTCATCACTCATATCTTTCAACTCTTTATTGTTTGTAGGAATTTTAGACCCACCACGAATTTCACGAATTTTTTATAGAACATTGCCCATACTCTCAACCAGTGGCATAACTCACGGGGGACAAGGAGGCGAACCGCCCTCTCTGGCAAGCTAAAAGTAAAAACTGGGCCCCATTTAGTTGACATTTTGATATTCAGTATTCTTTAGGTTGTTGTTCTTTTGCATTTTTCGGGATGTTCTTTTTATCTCGTATGAACATTCATGACATCCAGAGATTCACTATCATTTCGTAACTTTTTCTGAGTTTTGGCTAGTGGGCCTCTTCAGCTAGACTTCCCCCCTTGGTTCAAAGCTCTAGTTACACCACTGCTCTCAACTACAGACTCTGGTGGATATCTGCAAAGGGCTGTAACTTCCAGAACATGTGCAGCTGCTTGTTTGCCACTTGACATTCTGCATTAAAACAGGTCTAATGATTTCATTAATAATGGCTGTCAGTCCACGCCTGGAATAATGTCGGCGCTCTTGCGATGGGGTTAATAATACCCAACACACATTGTTGTTTATTGGTGTGGCACGGGCACAGGCTAAACGCCAGTTAAATAAGAAATACAGCAACGAACCCCCAACAAGCAATGCTGCAAGTTTATTTTAGGTGAACAGGCCAGCAGCAAACTAATGAACCTGAGCTTGCGCAGCCCTATTCTGATCACATTGCAACCAAATTGCCATTGAATTTCCATCTTATGAAAACCAGCAGGTGTTCCATCCAACTCACAAATAGGCTACTTGGCATGACCGCATACAACACCACAGTCACAGTGCTTATCTCTATGGCTATTGTGATTCGTGAATGTCGTCAGAGACGCCAGAGAACAGACATGGAGCGGGGCATTGCCCCCCACCCTTTCAAAAGTAGGGCAACAGGGATGGAGGTGGCTTTGCATAACAGTATCATTGGTAATTTCATGGATTGTCAAGATTGACTTGAAACAAATTTATTGCAGCTATTCACGCACCCAAGAAATTCAGAATGGTTTATACCGTATTATTTTTGAGGCATGAACAAAGGCGAACATGATTGGTAACGATATTTTTGTTTTTTACATGTTTTCACTACCCTCAACTCTTACTGACCCCCACGTGCCCTACTGTTGCTCCGGTATCCCTATATGTAGTGCGCTTTGAGTAGAATGGCTCAACCTTTGGTAATCTATCATGATAGAGGGAGTGCCCTTTGAATCAAACGGCTCGACTTGTGAAAACCGAGCAATGTGACTTGTTGCGCTCAAGCCACTCATTAAGCCCAGCTTTAAGCTCAGTGCTTAGAAAAAACGTTCAGCGGAAAATTAAACAATTTGACTCGAAACACATGAAGAAAATCGATTCGCGCCAACCACAAATTTTTTATTAACTGCTTAAAATTTCCGAAAGTTATAATGTTGCTGTGAAAAATTTCCCGCAAACATGTCAGATTTCCTGGGAATGACATATCCGAATTCCACATTATTTCCTGGCCTGGTTGGCTGCTAAACCAACTTCATGAAAATGAAATTGACAGGAATTAAGGTGGATGACCAAAGCCTGACATACATCATCATCGAACCAAAGGAAGCATGTCAAGTGCAATGTCAAACTTGAATGCTGATGATCTATCTCAAAAAGCAGTTTGCATGGAACTGTGTTTCTCTATACCTCTACGTTTCTGACCACGGCTCGACGAAAAAATAGTGTGCTTTTTAGGATAAGCATTTATATAATGCATTTGTACTTTCAAAGCTTTGTGTTGGAAAGTACTATGAGGATTCACCCTGTCCTGATCTCAGTCCTTGTCCTCAAAAACCGGATACATGGGGACCCTGGGAAAAATATGGTGAATGTTCCAAATCCTGTGGACAAGGGTTGCAAGTAAGGTAAGCTCCTTTGTTTCATACCGTTCCATATTTTTCTCCGTGTAGGAAATGAAATTCACTTTCAGATATTTTATATTAACTCAAAAGATGGCTGAGCAATTGAGAACAGTGACAAAAACATCATTGCTTTAGTGAAAGTGCTAGCGTTGCGCTCTATCTAGTCCAATGGATATACTGTTCCTTTATAGTACAGTTCATAATCCAGTTTTGCTGAAAGATATTAGCAATTCTGTCAGCTCTCACAGATTAAACAGAAATTGATACAAAAAATGAATTTCTTATGAGTCACACTGTAGTTAAAATTTAGCATTAGCTTCATGAATATGTTGTAACTTGCGACGTTGTCTAAGTGTGAGTAGCGTCACGGCCTGGAAAAGTTTACTACTGTACTGGCAAAATTTTTTGATGCAGAAAATATCACAACTTTTTTAATTTCTTAATAAAGTTATTGCAAACAGATGTAGGTACATGAGAAATGTGAAACAAAGGACTAACTCATTGTAAGTTTGATTTTAATGCTTATTTCAAGAAAACGCTCCTGTCCAGTTGAGTCTGGTTGTTCAGCAGATGTAAATTTGCAAACGTCATCGAGATACTGTAACACCGAACCTTGTGCAAGTAAGTACTTAGCTTTTTTACATTTGTACGGCAATTGCCGGCAGGCCGATGCTTGAAATTTGCTTTGTGCCTGGGCAGTTGGTGGTAATGTTCTTGCCCAAGAATTTTTACGGTGATTCACTCAGTGGCTGTGGATCGAACACCCAATTTTTCGAAAGAGGGGTGGACCACCGAGCTGTCGCGAAAGATTCCTAACAGGCCCAATCGGCCCGGCATTTACTACTTCATGCATACTTTCAAAACCCTGAACCTCGCCTGGACATCTACACAAAGACTCATCTAAGAATAACCTTCATGTAAGGTTGCCAGAGTTTAATCAACAAAAACGAGGGCACATTTTTGATAAAAATTGTTAACATATCACATCACAAAGGTTGTTTTGCCATATGCTTCCCCCTTTAAACTCGACGTATGTTTCTTCATGAATCAAGTTGCTTGAGTGTACATGTTATTTTAACTGTTTACGATGCATAAAGGAAGATATTGGTCGTTTAGACATCCTCCGAAAACTAATTTCTCACTGAAAGAGGACATGTCCTCCAAAAAGAGAACGTCTACCCTACCTTCACGGAGCTCTATTTCTTACTGAAAACAGGCAAATATGCTTGAATCATGAATTTTTGAATGCAGTGGTCCCAGTCGCATCGGGTAGTGCTCACAGTAAATGGACGTAATTTTCAGCAGTACAAAACCCAGAAGCAACAAAAGCTCACTTTCATCATGTTGTCCAGCACTACGAGAGCTACCACGTTTTGCATGATGTCACACAACTTTCAATTCGTATTTTTGGTGACGGTAGTTAGCGGCAGGCCGAAGCCTGAATTTTGGCCCCTGCTGGGGCGGCGATTTTGGGTAAACACTATTGCCCACTGAGTGCTACAGCAGTTCACTCAGTGGCCGTGGATCGAACACCCAACCTTCCAATTGAGACGTGGACTTATTACCAATGAGCTAGTGCCGTCCCCTATCACACAACTTATGATGAGACAATGGTTTCTGCACAGTGAATAATGTGGTTGCTAGGCAACGCAATAGCACTGAGCAGCAGCTAAAGCTCCAGAAAATTCTTGCAGCACATATTCCCTTCGTGTCCTTGCAGAATGCCATGCCACTGATTCACACGAGTCAGCTAATGAACTCTTCTGCCGGAGGTTTTGATCATTTCAGTTCAGTTTTGATCACCGCCTGCAGACTTACAACCTTTCAGGTATAGGAAGATTTTGATCGCATTAACAGTAGTTTCCGCCCTTAAATGCATCTCTGTGTCTGATGGTGTGCTTGAAAGTGATTGGGTTCAAAATATCTTTGAATTACTCTCTCCATCTTCCCAAGAAAGTTCCCTTCATTGCTGAGAAAAATCCATTATGGTCTCTGATGGGTCTAGCGCAGGGTTGCCAGCTTGCACCTTATGGGGCCAAATTTCAGAACTTTGGTCCCAAATAACACTTGTTGGCCCCAAAATTTTCGTTTGGCCTTTTTCCAGGATAGGCTGGCCCCTTACAAGAAGTGATCTGACCATCCTGGGTCCTTTGTGAGAAACCATATTTTTTTCACTTTTTTGACTAATTCATTGCTGATTTTCACCAAATTCCTATATTTTGAAGGTTTTTGGTTACAAAATTTTGTTAGGATCCTTACATTTTCTGAGTTACATTAAAGCAAGTTCATCAGAATACTTGTTACTTGCTGCAGTTGTAGAGGTAGCAGTGAAAAGTGTTACGTTACCTACTTACTGTTATTCAGGTGGTGCAGCATGTGTTTGTTGGTTTTGTTCAGATTTTTGTTGCATTAGCACTTATCGACGGATGGTAAATTTATCTCAGTTTATGGCTGCACATGGAAGTTAAGTTGTTGTCTTACGATCTTTCATCACGTGCTTGTTTTGCTGTTGTGCTACAATTGTGGTTGAGGAACACTGCCATTTAATAAGTTACTAAGTATGGTTTCATAGGACTTTGTAAATGCTGATAAATTTGGAAAAAATGGTTAGCCCTTTGTCTTAGAATTTTGCTGTTTTTTGGCTCTTTCTGGACTAGATTTGGCCCCTTGGCAAAAAGTAGATCTGGCAACCCTGGTCTAGCAACACATCTTTTGCTGCATGATTTAGCAGAACACCACCTTGTTAGTTTCCTATTCATGTTCGAAATTCCTCCAAAATGGCATTTTTGGCTATTTAATATATGAGCTCTGGCCTGTTGCGCCTCAGCATACCATGAATGCAAAGATAGTTTGTTTTTTTTCTGAAGGCAGGCTTTGTAAGTTACTTTCATTTTCTCGATTAACATCTTTCAACTCGTTGTTCCACTACAGGGTAAGGGGTTACTTTTTGTGCAGTTATTCGCCTCAGCAAGTTGTTTCTGTCCACATGTTCCAGCAGCGGATGAAACTACGGGTGGCATTCTCCAGTTTTCAGCTGCTATAAGTTGTTCAGTAGTACTCCAGGAATTTTAAGTTTACGTAGTACAGTATACAAATTTTTCACAAAAACAGTTTTGTTAAGTAACATGTAGTTAGTTGTAAAAATCATTTCTGCTCGTCTTAACAATTGTTTCACGAAATTGCTCACAAACATAGTATAGATGATTGTTTTCTCTGATTGGTTTTTTGTTTTAAGGATAATTAACCGTTTGTTGTTCCAGCCCAATTAGTGTTCACTTTTATCCCGTTGCCACAACCAGAGATCTTGTTTCTACAGTGCTAGAAGTTGCTAGCTAGATTGGACTAGATTTTTATCGTTTTGCATCTCACAATGTACAGTATACAGAAATATATCGTTTGTCAAGTGTACTTTTTTGTTGACTCTTTTCAGATGCGATCAATGCTGAATGGTCAAATTGGGCCCCATTTGGTGAGTGCGACCAGACATGTGGTTCTGGAAAGCAATATCGTTCTCGAGTATGTTGGGGAACAACTGGCAGTGCCAGAAGAATATCAAAACTCTGCCCTGGAACCCATATAGTTGGTCGAGTGTGCAATACCAAAACATGCAAGTCAACTCCAGTGGACAAGATGGAGGCAGGAAATGAAACTGGGACTGGAAATTTTGGAAGCATCACCGGAACATCTGGAAATGGGACTGATGGATCCAATGGGACTGCAACTGGAGGCACCACTGGAAATGGGACTGATGGATCCAATGGGACTGCAACTGGAGGCACCACTGGAAATGGGACTGATGGATCCAATGGGACTGCAACTGGAGGCACCACTGGAAATGGG
>Ga0210059_1001160_pt1 | contig 38617 bp, 21 predicted proteins | sample Ectturendosymbi2_FD_188042 | JGI IMG/M metagenome (GOLD analysis project Ga0210059, IMG submission 188042) | Ecteinascidia turbinata endosymbiont from Florida, USA - Sample 2 (SPAdes) (version 2) | ecosystem: Host-associated > Tunicates > Ascidians > Unclassified | place: Key West, Florida... | reverse complement strand
CCTTTGGGGGGTTTCGGTGGGGGGACCGTCGGCCGGTTGGCCAGGAAGGATTGGCGCTGGTGGGCATTGGCCGGCAGGGCGATGGGATTGGTCGGCCGGAGGTGGCGAGGAACGTGATAACGAACTGACCTGTCGTATAAGAACAATTCGTTGGATTTCTTTCTTGCTGCTTATCGCAAATAAACGACCGAAGCAACCTGTTGCTCATTTGCATATAAACGCTTCAAACTTCAACCTTTTCAAGCATGTGGCCAAGTTAATAAACATACAGAAGGCCATGGCCAATCGAGTATACGCCTTCTCCAATGCGACAACTGTTGCACATACATAGAGCAGAAATAAAAACAACATTAATAATGCAACGTTACAATCAATGCGAAGGCTGAGCCTGTTTGTTGTCAGAACGCAAAGATATTCGATGCTCAGTACATGATAATGCACAGATCAAGCAACCCTCCGCACTAAGCATGCTTCCAGATTTCGTTCTCATGGCAACTAGTGCCCTTGTTTTCGAGGGTCATCTTGCAAAACGTACTCAATTCCAATAATACAGGACCGTGGTCTGTCAAAATTCTGTGCCCACAGGTTGAAAAACCCTGCTTTAAACAAAGCTTTCTTCTCCACCCATGGTTTCGCTCAAGCCAATCGGTAGTTTTCAAATTTTCCACACTTTTCAGTCCGATCATATTTTGATCAACTTCACTGTTGTGGCGAAATACAAAAAGCTCGTCACTTTGTCTCTCCTGTCATCAGAACAAATATTTTTTTTATTCTCCCCCAAATTTTAAGACACCGTGCGATGTCAATTCCGAGTGCCCTGGTTTCGTTTTGTTTTCTCAGAGGTCAACCTCCATCGCCTTCCACTTGCATCATTTGTCATTAAGACAAACAGCAAATGCCCTGATTTCCATGTTTACCACCCTTGCTGAGGGCCGCCTGCCATCGCAGACCCCGTTCCACATGGCTGCACTCTTGCTGGCTGCAATTAACAACAAAAAGGTCACTGACAAAACGCTGAGTCACCATGGCAACGCACGAAACACGAAACAACGTTGATTTCAACTGAAAACTACTGAAGTTTTTGTCCAAATCTACTAATTTTTAAACACCGCAAGCTACAGTTCATTTAAGCATTTGACATTCTATTGACGTCCACAGATCAGTGATGCATAAACTTAAGCAATGATGCAATTTGCATTTCCGCTACGCAGGGTGTAGTAGCATCTATAAAAAAAACTCATGCACCTGCTTAAGTCTGGCAGTGATGAATTCCGCAGCACGCAATGGCTACAAATAAATCAGACAACGAAGACATCCGCTTAAGTGTTCTGATATCGAAGCCAATCACCAGCAAGATGGAGCCGGAAAGCGGAGCGCGGCTCGAGTTGAGCAACAAGCCACGAGAGGAGTTTTACTCCCCGGTAAAGATTGCTGTGCCCTTTGTTTCACTTCGATCACTCATGCGTTTCATGCGCGGAGCGTGACGTGCTTCAGACAGATGTTTCATTTGTCATGACCACGTGACAGTTGTAGCGAACAGTCTGAAAAATTTAGTTCCTTTTCAAGTCTATCTTACCGCGATGCATAATGTCGTGCTGGGCACGTTGCCACCCGAGGCTAATAACGAATCATGGAAAATCATGCAAACAAACACTGGACAGAAGCTTTGCAGCAAGCACGCGACCTCACCAGCCATTGACCCTGGAGCTCAGGGCAGATTCTGCATCGGGCAGACAAGAACAGCCAACTGCCACAAACAACTATCAGCCTGTCAAAGGTTTGCTTTGTGTTGTGATTTGCGAGTATCGAGCCTTGTGCTTCCAGCAGGTTCAGCCGGTGTACTGTGTCGTTGCAAAGCAATGCTGTTGACGGCCTGTCTGGCAAAGACTCATCTTCTTCAACTGCCTCAAAGGCCATCAGCGAAGCGATGGGATAGTCATCGCAAACACGGATAACACATGCGGCAAGGACCTGGTACTGAAAGTGATCATTCCAATCAGCGTCGATATCAATGAAGCAGCGGGTTGAAAAATATCGGCTGACTGATTTGTTTGTTGGGCAAAGGCTTTGAGTTCAGTTATCATCGCACCTGTCACAAAAGATCGACACATTCCACTTGACCAGCCCGCACCACACCAGGCCCGTTCAACGCGTGCGAAACTCAGCTGATCCCAGAAGTCAGTGAAGAACACGGTGCGTCGCACGTGGAGTGGGAGACAGGAAAGGATAAAAAACGCGAAGACGTTTCTACACAGAACTGCACTTTGAAGCATTTAGTTCTTCGATCCTGGGCATGTTCGGCCTCCACACTTCAGTCTGCATTTAAGCAAAAGCTGCCACCCCGGAACAGAGAGAACTTCCTAGATGTTGGCGATGACGTAATCTACCAATAACGTCAGATAGCAGCGCAAGCACAGGAAGCACCCGAAGATGTGGTCGTTGGCTGCGGAGGGTCAGGTGGTTCAGGCGAACGTACCAGGAAATAACACGGCTGGCTGCAACGTTTGACAAGCTTGCATAAACGCAGAGGAGCGTTCAGCAGCTCCAACGAACACACAAGCAACAACCCTTGCACAGAGAAGCGCAGTTCAGACAATGCTTCTCCTCATACTTAACGTGACAGAGGGTGAGGCGGCTTGTGATGTGTCGCGAAACTGTAACTTCCAAACGAAAGCCACACGAGAAAGGTTCAGTGTCCTGCGCGTATGCAGAAAGCCAGCTGCTTACAAACCACCTAACGTAGACATGTGTTAAAGCAGAAGAAGCGTGGTTCCAGCATTTACGCGTCAAACGGGCGGAAGTGGAATGAAGCCGCATGTGGTCACAGATGCGTGAAGCCGCATGTGGTCACCGATGCGTTGAAGGCAGCGCCAGGGGCACCGCCACGCATTTCAATACAAGGCACAAAACCCACATTTTTATGGATACATGTTTCAACAAAATACTTCTCGCGGCACATCGTTATCTGAGATGCTATTTGAATAAATTCGCAATCTCAAAGCGCGCTACAAACTATCTGTGGCAGGGCGAATGCCTGTGTTTCAAAACTTCACATCGTAATTGCTGGTGACGTAACACCGATCAGACAATTTTTTTGCTAACAGGCTCGACTGGTTCGTCTCTTTCGACCAAACTTATCAAGTCAAGTACATTTCTTGAATAAATAGTGGGAGGTCCGCGCGGTGAGAAACGAAACGTCGCGGATTTCCCAAAAACCTTTGTTCACGATTCCGAAAAGTCATAACGGCTGTGGCCCAAATGAATAGGAAACAATAAGCCAGCAACAACGGCACGCCTGGAAACACTTTGCGAAGCTCACGATAAGGATCAATGGCGCAGCCACCGCTGCCGGCAAGAGACCGGTCGTCGTAATACCGAGAAGCACGATCGATAAAAATCCCCCCTTCTCCCCGGAGTCGACAAAGGGCTGGTGATTCGGTGATGAACGCACGATATTTCGTGTACTGACCACACCTTCAAATATCCGCTGTAAATTTCCAGCCTGCGTTTGAAACCAGGAAGTTTTGCGGTGATCGCTTCGCGGCGGTTGAGTGTAACGCGGAAGCTTCTCCCACTCACGATTTTTAAAAAATGCGAAGGAAGATGAACGTTTCAAATGGATGCCGGATGAGGTCAAAGGTGCGATTCATCACTTGCTTGCCAATCGCGCCACCGTCAGCACCAATGTTTTTTTTACTTGCAGAACGCAAATTTCATGCGACGTTCGCGTATGTGCTGGAATTGTAAAGTGAAGTAACGCTTTAATCGTACGGCAATCTGCAACAATCTTATGAAAGTTGAAGATTGTTTGCGAGTGTGCAGTTCGCTATACAAGCACCTCAGCAGCTGTTGGCTGCAAACTCGTCCTAAACTTGTCCTAAACTTGTCCTAAATGCCGCTTCAGAAGAATCTTAAACAACCGAGACTACCTTTCATTTGCGAAACCCGACAGCTTTGAATTACGACGCAAAAATCTCAAACTTTCCGCACATCCTCAAATGGAATCATATTACCGCGAAGCAAGGAGCTTGCCCGGATGTAAGCTCTTTGCAAACTTCTTGAAGCGCATTTTCACAGAACACAGTTTTGCTGCTGACCTGGATCTGGCTACAGCGAAATGAAAATGGGGTACAAAATATTGAAAAATTACTTTTAGAGAAATCTGGAGACATTTGCCTGAGACTAAGTAGAAGTAAAGCTTGCCTGCTTTCTAAAAACCCCACTGTGTTGTGTTCGCGGGCATTGTTTGGCTGCGATCAACATGCCTGCGATACATGTTTCTACAATAAGGAAACAATGAATATTATTAACAGTAGACAGTACAAAATTTGCAGAGTACAAATCTGTTAGTAGCCGACTTTATATATTCAACTCACTAAGTAGTGCGCCGAATTTATTGGCCTTCCCACAAAAACCATCATCACCTCGTGAATTTGTGGAACTTTCGTGACGTCAAATCGGTTCTATTTGCAATTATACATCTGAACAAGCAAATGCAGTGGAATTACCGAGTACACGAAAAGAAAATAACTCTATAACTTTACTTTACCAACAATTTAGATCAACAGCGACGTCACAAACACTTTCCGCGACAAACGCTTCATGGAAAGTCATCTTAAAGTTCTGCAACTCACGTTTCGCAAAACGTCACTTTGCGAACATGGACAGAAAACATACAAACATGAGCTTTGTTGCCGATTGCTGTAAACAATCCACTTTTGCACAGCGCCATGATGGGAATTAAGACAGCACTGCAAACTTTTAGCCTGAACTACTCAAAACGTTCAAACGTTTTTGTGCGGTGACGTAAGAGGCGCGCGACAGTGGGTCAGGACGCGGGAAGCTGCGATTGTTTCGCACCTAACCTCGAACACTTTGTTCTGTCAGTGGCCAACGCTAACGGCCACCCGCAGTTTACTGCCTCTCTTCACAACTTGTTATGATGACAAAAACAAAGATTACATTTCAACTGGAACCACCAGGCATGCGTGCATGCAGTCGTGAACTTGTATTTGAAACAAAACATTGTTCAGTCATCCCTGTTGGTTTCTGGCTCAACGTTAACAAGCAACTATCCAAAGGTTAACTGACAATCCTGCCGCTAACACTTATTGCAATACAGTGTATCGAAAAGCTGATAACCACGGCAAGACTTTATTGATAGGTGACCATTTCCTGGAGGCAAACTACCATCAACCTTGTTGCGGTTGCGTCACAGAGGAAGTAGTTTCTTCATTTCGTCTTGCTGTTGCTTTTGCGGCAAAAGCAATGTGACGAAACAGAAGGCTACTGTTGCAAGACAAATATGGCTTTGGTTTCAACTCACAGCTAGACCAGTGTTTAATCCAAACTGTAGCCGGGCACATAGATGATCCAGAGTAAAATTTAACAGATAAATTGCTTTAGCAACAACCTCCAACGATTATCATAGTAAATTAACAACTGCAAGAAATTAACAAGTCACAATAGTAGGCTACTGAAGTTAACTCAATGATCGATTAGTGGTGGAGAATTTTATCCCCCCTATCGCCCCCTGTTTTTTCCGCCCCCCTATCCTTGCCCATCATGATCGCCCCAAAGGGGGCGATCCCGTCCGCTTTTAGAACCACTGATCTAGATGAAGCGAGCCGTACTTGCAAATCCAGTGCTGGCGCACCCGCGTTTCAATCATAACCAGTCTTACCGTTCGTTGCCATTATGACATCACAAATAAAATATCACGGTTCGAGGTCATCGTCGTGACGCCAAACCCGGAATGAGGTGCTGACGAGGCTGAACTCAGTTGAACCACTTTTAATTCTCGCGATCTTCGCCCCACGCAATACTTATACTGTGTGCGGTGCGGCAGCAATCTGTTAAACACGTTGCTATGGGTGGCAAGTTGCCTAGCAACCTGATCAAATGTGACGAAAAATTTGACTTGTTCAGAAAAGCGTTTGCTTACTTGCAGTAGTTGTCCATGTTGGTAGCACTCGTCTGCAGCTGTGCAGCCATGTATGTGTTTTGCAGAAAGGTTTGGTACTGGTTCCTTTGTTTCTCGTTTTCCTGCGATGCGAGCAAACCATACACGATTTTGAACCGAGCCAAACCCGAATGTCTTGCCAAGCGATATAAGAAGCACAGGTACTGATGATTTGACTGAAAGTGTATTGGACGTTGCAGAAAACAATTGTTTTCTGAAACGTCCGTTACCATTCCATTTAAAGTCACTGTTTGTCACCAGTGCATGAACTCGCTTTTGTTTCCATAATGGTCGTAAAGCTCTTCGATGATTACACGCTCTTGTTTCTCACAGTTGTGACTCACAAGTGTAGTTGACAACACGAAAAGCACAATGAAACTTCAACTGGCAACGCGTCAAGTACTGCGACACTGTTCAACAGAAAACTTGGAAAAACACGGCGGTCTTCATCAAAAATACGGGAAGTAGAACATGACACATGAACTAAGCCCTGTTTACATTTGACCAGCCACGACCGACAGCTTTTAAATGTCTAATTATGACGCAACAGTCGACCCACGGACATTTTTTCAAATCATAGTTTCCAGTAAGTTGGTCGCGAGGAGTCACAGCCTTCGGCGAAATTTACCGGTGCATTGAGCGTTTGCAACTTGCGACAAGTTGAAAACGCTTCGTTTTTGTAATGTTTGTGGCTTAAAACCTTCTTTCCAAACTACCACTTGCAGTATGTTTTGCGGTCAATGTTGACTCTCTTAGAAAATTGCGCTCCACAGAAGTGAAACACTAAAAGTGAGAAAAGAAAAACGTCATCGCTGACGTAACGCAAAGAAACACACAAATCAGCAAAACGAGGGAGCAAGTCCACCTGTGGTTTTGAGAGAGCAGCTGGCAGGAAGAAGGTGTCGGCGGTAGAGGCGAACTCCATAACACGCTGGAACGGAGTGATTGCGAGGATGATATCATGGATCTCTGCCTGAAGAACAAGGTTGCATCGGCACAAATGTTGTTGCTGCTTTTGCTGCTAACAGGTTTCAAACTTTCCCATGCGTATGAAAGCAATGGCACACAGGATTACAAGTGACAGACTCGTTACAGAAAGGCAAAAACAAAATGGACGATTTGTTGAAGTTCGCTCGTAGATTAAAACAAACACAAAAAAACTAGTTGGTGCTTTTATCAATTCATAATATTGGTGAGGATCTTTTCTGAGGCAGGCGACCAAGCACCAGATCTACTTCGGCGTTTACGTTCGGCAGCTGTGAACCCTGACTGCTGCCGTGGAAGACAATAAACAAATTCACAAACACAACGTGCATTTCACAGTCATGTGCTGTCAGGTTCAGCAAATTCCAACTCAGTTAAATTGAGACTGCTGCACACGATGCGAGGACCACAGTGTATGGAATCATAGAACGCAAAACGCTTGCAACGTGACGTAGCCGAGCGTGACGTCAATGATCTCGAAACCAAGTAACATAATATACCAGGGTTGGTCAAACTGCGGCTCGCTAGCCGCACAAACCTTTGCATGCTGCTCTTTGACCTTTCCGAAAAATTATATATTTTTTATTTCTATTGCAAACTGTATAAATATTGTAAACTGGTGCTGTGGTAGCTAGCGTGCCGTACAGTGTTAGTTGTGCAAGTCGTTCCAAAAAGAATTATGATGTCACAGAAACGTAGATCGCAAATAAATCCGTATTTTCAGATTTTCACGTTGTGGCTCTTTGTAACTTGGGTTTTGCGATATGCGGCTCATACATAGAGCAGGTTTGGCCACTGCTGCTGTCTACAATAAAACAACAGTTCGCAGTGGGTCAGAAAAATTTTGTGCATAACCTTGCTTTCAGTGCAAAGTTCGCTCTGCAAAGATAAGTTAATTGTTCAAATATGAGGTCTTTGCGTTTCAATTTTCAAGCATCTGTTCAGCTCATATAAAGGAATGTTCTGGAATGTCGTTCGTTCAACTACGCTGATGTCATGGGTCACATGACACAAGCACGTGATACACACGTGGCTTACTTCCAGCAGATACCTGGAGCATTTGCTTTACGCATTAGCCAATGAAAAACTACCAAAATGCAACCCATCGGCTATTGTGCGACGGAAGAGAGACAAAGGTCATTGTTTACGTAACACATGGATGATGATGATGATGAACGTTGTTCAGAGCATAATTAAATTTGGCGGAATCAGAGTCTGCATTGGGGTAAATTCTTTTTTGAACCACTTTAATATTCCGGTCGGCGGCAGGGGGACGATGTTTGGCCAGTCCTCTTGCCGCGGCCATATATCGCCCCACCGACTCTGCGGGGAACAGTCACTTCCTCACTGTAGTAGTACCTTTTTACTACATCCACGTAAATATCTTCGAGATCATACATGTATTTGTGTGTTCCTCACCATTGTATGCTTATACCTCGCCCGTTGCGTTACACAATAAACCTTATTGTGACGGCACTTGCGACTCGTCAGCTGCTCCAGCCACGATTTCAGTTGAAAAAAGTAGTAAAATCTAAAACCGTTGCATTTTATTGCGAAGGGAAACAAGATTGCAAGCGTAAGCTGGGAACGAAGTCCATCTGCAACTTTACAACCCCCCCAAACAATGAACCACGACCGCGGCAAACTCACCCGCACGAACTTGAGGTGCATGCCTTGCCGGAGAACGAACTCGTCTTTCGGCGACCGACTCCGGTTTGACGTCACCACGACCGTGATCGGGTAGTTTGCTGACGCTATGAACTCGGCCAAACTCATGTCTCGCGCTCTGTCCGCTTGGGCGACCTCGAGGGGCGACCGGGTAGCGAAGTTTCCACGCGTGGACAGCGGCAACCTGGGGATGAGGAAGAGCACCCTGGATGTGTGACGTCACCGCGGCACTCAACTGGATGCTGCTCGAGTTGAAACATGGCTGGTTCGGTTTGTTGTCAAAACAATGAAGTATCGCTAAACGCTTGCGAGCGGAGTCGCAATCGACCTTCTGAGTGACTCGGATTGAGTGATCTCTCGATTGCAGTTAAGAAGCAATTAACTACCCACTGCCACAATGTTAATAACTGACAACGAAGCAACAGTTTCCTATCACAACGTAAACGTTGGAGATCTTTTATGTTTTTCATATTTCAAAACAGAAAGCGGAATGCTGTATTTCAGTTTCTCGACAAATTCAAGTTTCGCAATCGAAATCAACTTTGTCAGTTCTCGCTTTCGTACAGTCATCGCTTCGCACTCCCTCTCGAGCGTCACCAGTGGCTTGCGGCGCCCATTTCCGCTTGCTTACGCCCTGGATACTTTGGCAGTGAATGCTGCACTGGTGGCAAAGCAATGCCAGCACCGCACATGAACTGTTTCCTTGCATCTAGGGTTGGGCTCAAGCAATTACTTACTTGGAAACCTTTACTTATTACTGCCTTAGCAAATTTTCCATTACTAGATATTTCAAGTAATTTGCATTTAGAGAAGCTCAGATGTTAGAAGCCAAATATGTTGCTGCAAACGCAATACTACACATGGCATGCATCACCGCACACAATAAGCCATTGAGGCGAATAGATTTCTTGCCTGTGCAATGCGCTTTGTGAGTCACAATTGTTGATTGTCATCGTGATTAATGATTATACGATTTGGAGCCAGAAGCTCATTGCATTAGATTGAATCGCGGCCAACACGTGCGAATTTTGTCTGAACCGCCCATTATGTGATTTAAAAATTGCTATGAATTTGATGTTCTTCCATATTTTTAAGCCTAAATATCGATTTTCCTCATTTGCTTAAATTACTAGTTACCTGTTAGAAGTAATCTGTTAGAAATCACGTATTACTTAAACAATACAGTTTTGTTACTTGAACCCAGCCCTACATCCATCCATTAACGCCAAGGCCGTAAGTACCGCTTCTCAAGTCTTTGCCGTGACTCGAACCCATCCTAGCAGCATGGGCGGTGCGAGCTCAGGCCACAGCATGGCTGCCCAGGTTATGGCAGCGAAGTGCAGCTTTTGGCACGTAACAAGCTTGAAACGACAAAGCAAACAACGCACAAAGCTTACGTTAAGCTTTCGTCCAGCCTTGAGCAATGGACAACCAGGGCGGCGTGGTGGGCAGGTCGAGACCTCACTTTGGTGATGAATCGACTGGCCGGCTATAGAAGAAAAAGTGGGACGGTTGAAAGCATTCTTTTAAGTTTCAAAGTTTATTGACAGCCGCCAAGAATTCCATCCAAACCTTATTTGCTGTTCCAAGCACAGCCGGTAGTTCGAACTTCCTTATCAGGGTCAGTTCGTCGCCACGGTGCAAAATAACGTGGTTGCCTCTTCCAAAGCCCTCATTGGCACCAGCAACAGTAGCAGTAATCTGCTCTTGGACAAAAACCTTGGGTGGAAAGAAGTCGGCCACCTCTTGGATCGAGTTGAATTTCTATGAAGAAGACTGTTTGATTGTTTGCAGGTCAGGTCTTGGAAAGATGTTTTAGGCTCCGGAGAATACACCAACTTGTAATGACCATAAACCGAAATTTGTTACTGGACATATCGCACATTCGCCACGTTTCAGTGAATTTATTACAAGGGTTTCCTGCAGCAGGTACTTTTAACGAACAGAGTGTGCTTATTACAAGAAACAACGTGATTTGGCCAATAACGTAGAAGGAATGGTTTCACCGCCTTTTTTGCTTTAACCTTCTTCACCTCCTGTGCTTTGCTATTTCGCAACTACTGATTTTTCTGTCCAGCTAAGTTGATTTAATGCGATTAAAAAAATCAAAATTGTCTACACAGTAGCGGGTGCTTGAAGCATTTGTTACCAGAAGCAATAAATTATTTACAGTCATTCGCACAGTATAGTTAAGACCACCCAGGCCACAACGACACATTCTGCAGCAAAGGTGGAACTAATGCAGCATTCACTTGACCAAATAACATTATTTCGCCAAAAATAAACATTACTGCAGTACTCCATTGTCAATTTTGGATGCTTCTGAAGTTACTGATCTGTACGCTGCATTTGCTGTACTTGCCACACCTTGAATGCTGGTCTGTGGATAATAATGTCTACATTCAACAGGTTCCTGGTGCAAAAATGGTTGGGGACCTGTTTGCAGCCAATTCACAGTAATGCCTGCTTTGAAAACCCACTGCCGGTGGCACCCGGTCATAAATGAAATTTTAGACTGCAGGTTTTAAACTTACACAAACACATCAACAAGTTGTTACATTGGGAAAAAATGTAAATACAAATGTGAACTAAGGTTGACAGTGTTTGCCTGTAATTCATTTTGCTGTCCTTTCCTTGTGTTTTAAACTCACTAAATTTATGAATTACATAATAATAATCATTGCTAGGATTAACACATGTTTAACTACTTTTATGAATTCCAGCAAAGTACAAGACAATCTTGTGTTTATGTGATAGAATCACACTTAAAATACTTTCATAAAAACTCGAAATTATTTTCAAAAATTTGCCCGATTCTTACCTTTAAGGGTATTTCATCTCTTTCAAAATCATGGCTGATTCTGAAATATCCTGAAAATTCATTTGATATCTCAACTTGTTTTCCCATAACATAATGGCCTTCCTCAACAGTCTGAGCAATCGTTCTGAGATAAAAAATAAATAAAAATAAAATGCACAAGATTCCAAGCTGCAAATGACATATTTTTCCAGAAGACATATTTGCACCTGAACCAACCTAATAAGATTCTTTCTGCCATATAACATCACTGGTTCATTTTCTGGGAGGTTGTACTTCTCAGCTGTAGCAGGGGTAGCTTTAACTATCTGCAAATAATTGTCCAAAACATGATAAATTTTAACCAAAAAGTTCATATTATCTAATCAATCAGTGATTGACCTGAAGAAAAACAAACTGATGAAGCAATAAAGCATTTATAAATACAATACAAGAAAATGCTGTCTTGGGGCATTCACAAATAACTACATTATTTTAGCTTCAAAAGAACAGACTTTTGAAAGCAAGACATCACATCATCTAACTTTTTGCTGTTAAAACTGCACAGTGAGGTTGAAATGCCTGATGCAATGAAAAGAAACACATGCAGAGCAATATCTGTAGCATAAGCATATTACATATGCTTTGTCTATGGTCATTGGTAATTGTAAGTAATTACATTAGACTGCAACATTTTTTGCAATCAACAACGGTTACATATTACATGACTTATGTTAAGGGCAACTGGACGTTTTATGATGCAATCAACAAAACAGCAACAGTCCTTCTATAAGAAACGGTTCTTTTGGTGAAAACCAGCTAACCAATTTTTCAGCACTATGAGTGCTTTCTTTAAATGGAATTAAATGTTGTAATGCAATATTCAGGCCTATATACAAAAAAGCGTATTAAGATTTTGTTCTTTTTATAGTTATAGGCCACAAAGATGGTGGCAAGTAAATCAGTCACAGTTTATTGATGGGTAAACTAGTTTCACGTTTTCCAATGCATCATCAGTCATGTAAATGAAAGACAAATCTTACAGGCGAAATGTTGGCACTTGAAAACAAGTAAAGGAAAACACACGAACTGTTGCTAGTTACAACAATAGTACTAAAAATTTTCGAAGCTGAAAGGCTGACTTTCCCATAAACCAGTCACTGCTAAAAAAATCGGCGTTTGGTAGCAGTCTAAGGAAGACACTTTTCCTCTGGAGATAACACACGTGCGCAATGACAAGTGCCAGAGAGAAGCCACGCAGTTAAACAGGGCGTAACAGTAAAAATCAAGAAAGGCCGAGTCTTTCAACGTAAACTAGAAAGTTTCTCCAAGTGGTTGATTTTGATCAAATAGAACAATTAGCCTGAGAAAATTTGTTACAAACAAACAATACATTGGAAGCATTCAATGATGCCAATTTCTAGTTATTCCTTGTTCCAAACACAATTTTTTGTTGGTGGGACAGTTCTTCAGTTCTCCCTTTTCCTGTGTAAATGCCAACATTTGCAGAAAATAGTAGTGGCAGGGATTCTCTCAACGGATCAAAGGCAACAAACAAACTTTAGCCTTGCGGCAAGCTTCTGAGGAATCTTCCTGCTTTCATTCTTCTGTGACGAATAAAATTTGCAAGCGTATCTATTTTTCATAGTTTTAGGCCACAATGATGACAAGCAAGCCGCCATCTTTGTGGCCTATAACTATGAAAATAGATATGCTTGCAAGTTTTAATCATCACAGAAGAATGAAAGCAGAGAGATTCCTCAGAAGCTTGCCACAAGGCTAAAGATTTTGTGCTATGTAACATATTTCACTTTTAAATTGAGTTTAGACTTTATTGGGATTAGATGCTAAATGGCACGAAGTCTTCGTTGCACAAACAGATTGGTTCTAAAACTATGGAGAATTACTTCTGGCTAGTTTTAGGCACAAGACACACTACTATCTGCAAACATGCTGCTACAATTGTTGCTTACATGATTGCTGAAGCCTGCTTGTTTGACTTCAAAAAGAATACTAACCTGAGGGAAACCATGCAAAGCTTCTAAATCATCGATTTCTGCTTCTTCTGTTGTCCACTGCACCGATGATCCAGCTGCTAGTATGTTATCAATGCTATCCATGGTGTTATTTATACCAAAGATTGCAACTTGCAGTTACTGCTTTAACTTTTCCATAAATCTTGCTTAAATGCAGTATGTATTTTGAACATCCACAATGGGCTTAATATGGGTGCATTTTTAAACTGATTCTACATTGATAAATACTTCTGCAACAAACTTCAATCACATCACATCAAAAGGGAATTGCAGTTTTTTGCGGAGTAAAAAAAGTAACTTACAACATGCAAGCTGGAGTAGAATGATGTGGCATTCTAACAGACATAATATAAATAGTTTGGCTTAGCTACTATTAGGTCAAGCAACAAGTTCAATGGAAAAGTTACACCAAATCAAGCACTATCATAGTTGCATGCATGCACAAATTACAAGTCCAGTAATGTTTTAAGGAATAAAAATTGCAAACGCAATTTTGGCAAAACCATAAAACACTTAATTTTGCTGCAGACCAGAAGTTCATGTTGCAAAGCAAACAGCATCTCTAAAATCTGGCAATACAAGAGGATTCATACTAGATATGTTATTCATGTCTAGTGACACAAAAGCAATGGAGCAGTTGGGGAAGTAATAGTAGATTTTTATTGAAGTGAGGCAGAATAAGATATTTTTTGCACCTCACCAGCCACCACTAACTTCAGTGTTTGACAGTTTCACATCATGACAGTTATCTACCCAAAAATTTCATGGCACTATTGTAACCTTTCAGTCCAAAATTACAGCAAATGTTGAATCTGTTGGAAAAATTACTGACTTTCTGCTGAAGAAACGAGATAAAACTATCTGCTGTTTTACTATCCAATAAATGTCCTCATAAAAATCAGATTAAGCAAAAACATCATCAGGTATCTGATCTTTGCTCCTTAGCACAATAGTCTTTTATGTGCTAAATTTTTATGATTTTTGCAAGTACTGCCTGAAGATTATTTGAAAATGCATATACTCTGTAACTGTTTCACAGCAGTTTTGAAATTACATGAAAATTGACAATGAAGACTTTTTTCTTTCTACTGAAAAAACATTGCTGATTTTATGGAAAAGAGCAAACAAAATGGGTGGATGAAAAATAACTGATTTTTGACAAGCATGTTGTTTTCACACTTTCTTGACATGTAAAACTCCATTCACGCCCTAGCACCATCTATTTGTAGGGAGGAAACAATGCACCAAAAGAAGATAAATCTCGATTTTGGACAAGACCCCTTCCATACTATCCAAAAAAATCATTACATATCACTTAAAATACAAATGATTACTAGTTAATGATAAATGGCTAACTTTTCTGTAGACATGCAAAGCTAGTTTTACCTCATGTTCTTTGTTTCTTTCATCATACATAACAATTCCTACAATATAAACAGTTGACCAGTTTGTTTGAATAAGAAAAATAATATATCTTTGTAACTTATTCATTAGGTACTTTTGTTGCTCTACATTTATTAGTTTATCTTGAATGAATATAACCAAAAACGTTTTATTTTAAACTATTCAAAAAACTTACATGAAAGGTATTTGAAGCTGTATAAAAATAAAACACCCGTAGTGTTTGACAAATGTTTTATGTATTTCAATGCACTTAGCTAATTGTCAGCTTCATACAAATGTACCTATTTGATAACACCTTCCCTACTGGTTCACCAGACATGTTGTGCTTCCATGCCATCAGTTGTCTACCACAGCATAAGATGTCTTGTGCTTACGATTTCTACACTATCACAACAATCACAAGGCAGACCTTTGCACTTATGTGACAACTGCAAGGCCAATTTTTGCTTTTTTGTATTAAAGCATATTTTTGTCCTTTTTGCACCAAAACATTCTGGTAGGAAATGGTTAGCTTGCGACAAAACTGCCCAATAGTGAACGTGATAGAAAATACTGGGATTTTGAATCAAGTTTAGTTAGGTATTAGGTAAAACAACAATTGATTTCTCAGGATATCTGCTGCGATGCAAAGGTTCATTAAAGAGTACATCCCGCATTACAACATCTAGTTGCTCCAATGCAAGCTGTGCATGAAGTTTTACTTTGCCATCAGTATCTTTATCATACACCAGTTTCAACACTTTATAAATGTCCTTGATAGATTCTGAAAATAAATGCAATATATTTTTTCCAAATGACAAAACGAAGCACTTCAAAGCATGAGTTGCTGCCTGGCGAGCAACAACATCAGAGTCTGTAGTGGCAACTGAACAAAGGCAATGTGATAACTCATGCTGTAAAGTTGGTATGTACTTTTGTATGAGAGAGCATAGTTCAGACAAATTTGAAATGCAGCTTGCTCTGATAAGTGGATGTTTGTCAGATGCCCCATGAAGAAAAAGTCCTATTAATTTTGGACCATAGTAGGGTGCAAGATCTCCAAGCTTCTGTGTAAACCTCACAATAACTTCACCAAGTTTAATTGTTTTTTTGATATCATTGTCATCACAAACTGAATGCAAATATTTCTCATAATCCATTAATAAATGTCCGATCAATGAATCAACATCACTTTGATGCAAAATTTCACTACTTACAATCTCAGCAAGTCCCTGAACAAGAGATAAATACACAAATGACTCTTGCTCCTTGGCTAAGCATTCAAGAAATGCATGGTAAAGTTTCCTACTTTTAGCAAGAGTCTTAGGATCCCTTGCTTTGATAAGCTCTGTCAAATAGCGGCAGGCTGCAGCCCTGTTAGGGGGGCTAGTATCGTACATATCATCCATGAGTGATTCCACAGTTGAGCTGTGATCAGGTTCTGAAATAACTTCTACTTTAGCTTTACCACCAGAGTCACCAACTCCTTCCAGCTTAACACCATCTGCTGAAAGTTCCTCAATCAATGGTCTGCAACCAGAGGCAGATGTGTGACACCTTGTATGTGAATCAGCTGATTTGCCTGCTTGCCCATCATGCACTACTGATGTCTTGTTATCAGCAGTTACACCTGAATCACTTTTTTGCTCATTGAAACCTTCTGCATTTTGATGAAAAGCACTTGAAAATAGGCTGAAATCCAAAGGTGTTGTTCCATGGGTTGCTATAGCTACAGCAACATCAGACAGCATACCTTTTTCAAATGAGTCAAGTGAATCCAACTTAGAGACAGTCTGCAATAAGGGAACTAGCTCTGCCATTGGGGTATTATTTGCATTGCCTTCATTCAACAAACATAAACCAAGTGCAGCACAACAAAATCGCAAAGTTTGGTGGCTTGTTTCATTTAACATGCCATCAACAAACCTTTCTAATATGGTTTTGACAAAGTGGCATATCTGGTTAACTTCAATAAACAGCTCTGCAGGGTCACAAAATTCCAAAATGGCTTGCAAAAGAGCATAAGCAATAAGTTCACTTTCACCATCATTAAGGAACATTGCAGTTTGCTCATCTGGAGTTGAAAGACTTGTATAACTTTTGTTTTCTACAGTGCAGCTGCTTTTTCGACCCAAATATTTTAGTAGTGAAAGAAAGAACTGAACTAGAAGTTGTGCATTTTTAGTTTCTTTCAAAATTTGTACAGTACCTTGAACACATTTATCTTGAAAAGCAATAATTGCTTCAGATGTATTTTGGTTGCTGTTTTGTGAAGCTTCCACTATGCCATCTCCATTCAACTGGAAAACAAGGCCTGGTTTAGTATTTTTAATGTGCTTCACTTTATCAACAATACCAACATTACTAATACACAGAAGAATGCTGCAACCAACATCAAGTCTGGAGCAAGTGAAAGATTTAACAATAATATCTTTGGCCAAAGCTTGCAAATGGCTGACTGTGTTTTGTGTATAGCAGTAAACTTCAAAGACAACCTTCAGCAATGGAATTACAACACCACTGACAAAAAAGTCTTTGCAAGGATGCTGGAATGGAATGGCAAGTTTATGCAAAGCTTCAATGCTCGTTGCTATGTGAACTGGTGAGTCACTAGCAATCTCATCTGTACCAGCACAGCACAGATCTAATGGAGACAAAAGTTGGGAGAAAAAATGTCTTTGAACTAAACACGGATGTTTTTTGTACAAAGCTAATATGCTGCACACTAAAATATGCTCAAAAAGCTGCAGACCTGGTTTATTTACAGAGTTTTGTATAAGAGACAAGAACTGAGCGGAAATGTTTTTAATGTAACTTTCAACATTGGACACTGAAGAAGGCGGAACAGAAACAATGTTTGAAATAATGTCAGCCTTTTTCCAGTCACTCACTTCTTCATTTAAAGTTTGTGTGCAAGCCAATATAACTGCTGAAACCCCACCATTTAGTAATAAAGACTTTGATAAAAGCATTCCACAAGCTTTAGACAGCCAGGGTGGTGAAGGGCGTGCACTAGATCCTTGCAATATGATCAGATTCCTAGCAACAACTGATAACAATGTCCACTGTGTGACAACTTGAGTTAACCAAGAAAGACACAGTTTTCTTTCATCTTTGCTAAGTAATTGACGACAATTACGGGAGTAGGCAAGCTGAATTAAACTTCCCAGAATGTCACACAGATGCTTGCCAATGAATATGCTCTTCACTGCTGGGTTATTGCAGCATTTAAAAATCGTTCTGCATGTCATCATTAAATCTGGAATGCTGCATGGTGGCTTTGAGTGCACAACATCAACAGCACAGATCACAGCAGGAAATTCAAGATGTCTACACAACCCAAATTTAATGATAAAAAATACCAAAACTGAAAATTGTTTTACTTGAGCAACAGGTAAGAAATTATTGAATTCTACAGTGGAACATTTATTCCATTCTTGAACCACATGTTCCATAAACAGGATGCAGCCTTGCACAAATACTGAAGACAAACAAAACACTTTTGAATTATGAACAAAACATGATTTCTGTCTTTCTGACAATGAAGCTGCTGATACACAGCAATCTGTCAATAGGCATGTTATAGATGAAACATTTTCAGCAATGGAACATGTGTCTTTATCTTTCCACTTGGTGATCACTATACAGATGGAGTCTAAAACTCTGAAAAGCTTTTCTTTTTCTTGGGATATAGCCATGCCCAACAAATTCATGCAGCAACTTAAGTTTGCACTAAATTTCAGAATTAAGAGGATTTGAACCTGATCTTTGTACAAAATATTTTGCTACAACTTGAGCATATCCTTGACATACCTGAAAGGAAATAAAATGATAGTACATAGACATACAAATAGAACACACACACATCCAAACACGACTTATGCAGCAATAGTCAGTTCATCCTACTATTGTCAGACCTTGTTTATCCAGACTACTTTTTTTCGCCAAACAATGTTGGTTCAGTGAGGTATCATGATAATTGGAATCGAAAGTATATAGAGCGAAATTCTTTTCACAACAAATGTTAACAACATAAACAGGTGACGATGTGCAGTACAAAGTCGCCTCAAGTGGATGCTAAAAGGGGAACAGAAAAAAACTGTAGACTTACACCAACTGTCAACTTAAGCAAATATGTAGACTGCATGTGGAACATGACTAAATGAAACACTCATAGTTTTTTTGTTTATTAGCAGATCTATATGCGTAAGCTACTAAGCTAGTATCCATTCAGAATGAGATTAAAGACGAAAAAGAACTGTACAAGAGACCTAACTGCATCCTGCACGTTCTGCCACTGTTACATGCATTGTGCATAGAAAATTGAATTTCACACGCATATCCATTTTTAAATTTCTGTGTTGGAGTCAGACAGCAAGATTTCTGGATTAAAGGGGTAAAATGCATTGGGACAAGTCCATTCCCAGCAGTTGTGTCAGATAGCAGAGGTTCCAGTTAATCAGAGTTTGGACAAACGAGGTCTGACTCTACTATCAAAAGCTGACATTTTTATCAAGCTTTTCTCAATGTGATGTAAGGTGGAACTTTTGAAAATTTTGTAAAACATCATCAAACGTTGCATGTTTTTATAGGAACATCTGAGTAGCTGCAAAAATGCTGCATAATTCAAAGCCCAAGATCAGGGCGAGGTGAGAAGACATTTCATAAAAATCTCTGCACCCGCATTGCAAATTCTGCAAGTCTCGGTTCATGTTTTATTTATGTGTGTTCTTTTCATCAATAAATTCAACATGTTTTATCATGCATTTTGCTTTTATTTTCTGTTTTTCACCCAAAAATGAAAGGGTAACAAACCTACTGGTGAGTTGGTCAATTCTCGCAAAGTTTGTAAATCACGATAAAACTAATGCCAATGACAAGAAAGTAGAGAACATGTGGCTAAAGCCAACAACTGCAGTTAACTTGTTGCTGCGTTCGTGTGTGTATGAAATGAAGCTTGTACTGTTCTTCATCCGTAAAATATCTTGATTATGAAAGGTTTTTGAAGAATGCATTGAACACAACGATGGAAACATGAGACAACTGCAAATTCATTGGAAAAAGCCAACTTATGTGATGCGGGCATTGCTTCCAAGCAAGTCACCGAGGAAAAATGCTTGTCGCTGCAAGTAGAAGTTCAGCTAAAAGTGAAGTTTAAATCAATTTCACGTGACAACCTGGTGACCAATGCGTGGCAACCAACGTCAGCAAAAAAACGTGGCAACCTTTGTATGCAGCTGTTGTTGAATTGTGTTTTTCAACATAGGCGTTGGCCATGGCCTAGACCAGTGGTTCTTAACAGTGACGAATTAACGCATAGGCCATGGCCTAGGGCCCCGTGTTTTTGGGAGCCCTGCACAACTCTTACCTATGACGACTGAATGTCAACTAAAAATTTGCGAAACTGCGCAGAGGCATAACTTCACAATTTACGTTGAATTGGAACAACTTTTTCAGAGAATGTAACAAGCACGTGTAGTGCTAATTTTTATGACATAACTTCCAGAAGGGTCCCCAATTTAAAGTAGCCTGGGGTCCCAAAAATGAAAATTTGCCTCTGACTATGGCATAGACTCTGACATGCAGGATTGAATCAATAATTTTGTATTGCTTAGAATATGAAAACTTCAAAACGCCATAAATAAGCCCTGTGTCCACTTAATGGATTGTGCTTGTTTGGTTCGTGAAATATGTGGTTACTGTTACTATAAAAAAGTTTACGTACAGGTAATCAGATCGACAGCTAGATGATATTTTCCACACCGGCAACACGGTCTGGCATGGAAATGTATACATCCGAAAAACAAACTGACAAAAAAAACGTTAGAAATCATAACAACTTAACTAAGAGAACTTCTGAACTACACGAAAGAGCCATAAATTCCAAGAAAAGATCACAATGCCATTTGTTCTTGAGAAGAATGTAGGAAAGGCTTTCATTTCTGTTGAAGATCTAAGGCAATTGTAGAACCAAAGTCGGAACCACAAAAGATAGATTTTTTGAAGGGACGCACTACACATAAGAAGGGCATGCTTTTACACTTTTCAGACAATGGCCAAATATGTCACAATTGCGTGGGGTCCCAAAAACTAAGCTGGCCTAAGCCCCGCGCTTCCTAAATCCGTCCTTGGTTCTTAACTTTTTTTACATATTTTATCCTTTTATCAAACAAGATTACCAGATTTACTTCCAATACACTCAATGGTGGTAAATCTGCTAATTTATTGAAAATACGAAATTAACAAATTCCTACAATTTAATATGATTATCACAATTTACATTGGCTGCAGTCTATGGTTCAGTAAATTTACCCCTTGGAAGATGAAATTAATCCCCAGGGGTAATTTATCCCAGGTTAAGAACCACTGGCATAGACCAAGGCTTTTTCCAACCTTTCTCTAATCATGCAACCCTTCAGCATTTTGACAGATGAGCATGTACCCATGTGCCTCTAAAATTTTTTATGACAAAAGGCTGAATAAAATAACAAAATAGGGTATCTACAGGAATTTAAATAGACCTTTTACATTTTTAGAACTATAAAGATAGACTCTGTTTTTATGTCTCAAAGTTAATGTATTTAGCAATAAGCATGTATTGATTTTAGAAAATAATATTCACTGGCAGATGTATAAATATTTGAAAATAAGTAATATACATATATTTTCTCTTCTACTGTTAACCTTAAATGTACCCCTTCAGATAGGAAAATGTACCCCAGGTTAGAAACACCTGGATTAGAATATGAAATAAAGTAGTAAGCAATTACAGCAGAATTTTAGTTTTTGAAGGTATCAAGGCTTGATTCTTTTAGGAGAGTGACAACCTACAGAAAATACACCTTATGTGACACATCTGATTATTTTGTGATAGAACTGATGTGAACAGTTAATAAGCAAAGAATTGCACATACAGCATATCATGTTATGATGTAGAATTTGTGGTCACAATCCAACCAAAGTGACGTCAGCACTTTTCCAAAGTAAGAACGATTTGTGAGATTGAAGTATAATTGCCCTTGTCACTAGTAGTACTGGTTATGATCACATTCATCAGCACCAAATATTCTAATCTGCAGATGCCTTGAAGTGTAAAGCAAAACTATCTTACTCAACTTTAGAAAATGTCTATTTCATTTTTTCTATGTTTTATTATCAAACGAATGACATGTACCTTTCCTTGACCCTTATCCAGATATCCCTGTTTCTAGGAATTTCTTGATATCCCTGCCTTTATCGAAGTCACAGTGTATCAGCACTGATGCTATTTGGTCTTCAAACAAGTAAGACTTAGTAGATCACTTCTCCGATAACTTTCGAACTTTCACACAAATTACATAGCAGCACTTGTTTTCACACTTAAATGATTCTGATACTTGAGATGCTTCAACAGAACACATCTTTGGATCAAGTCTGATGCATCTAATGATTGGAGTTATTTTTTGACTCCTGACCTGTTCCAAAAAGTGACTGCAGCTCCTGCTTCCAGGGCTAATAAACATTTACACTCTGACTCCTGTTTACACTCCGAAAACTTGAAACCACGAAATAGAATCATATGTTGTTCTTACCCCAACCAAATTTCATTAACTTTCTCCCCAGAGTATAATGACCTGTAAGTGTAAAAGGCCGAACTCCATAAATAGCAGAGCTTGGTTGCGGAGGTTTGATGACGTAACCTGAGTAGAAAAAAGTTGCTTTGCAAAAGGAATAAACGGAAAAAAGCAAAGTAAAAATAATTCGTTATTGCAAATAAATATGCGCTTCCCCAAACATGTAATGAATGGATGTTTGCGATGTTTGAAAATTTTATATATTCACAATGGTTGAAACCTATTTTTTGTCCCCAAACCGTTGTTAAACTCAGATAACCAAAAATGATCAAACTTCAGAATATACTTCTGTTTTACCATAGTGTAATATCACCTATTGCAGTAAAATTATTTTCACCACCATTTATTTCTCATTGCTCAATGCAAAATATCAGTTTTAGCAACTCCGGTTACATGATTATCAAACCTCCACAACCAACCTCCGATGTTTACGGAGCTCCGCCTTTCACAGGGCACCCCAGAGTATGCTAATCACACCCCAGAGTATGCTAATCACACCCCAGAGTATGCTAATCACACCCCAGAGTATGCTAATCACACCCCAGAGTATGCTAATCACACCCCAGAGTATGCTAATCACACCCCAGAGTATGCTAATCACACCCCAGAGTATGCTAATCACACCCCAGAGTATGCTAATCACACCCCAGAGTATGCTAATCACAATCACAACAATGAAACAAACTACTGTCATAAATTCACTTATTAACCTGCATAAATATAGCACCATAATTGAAAACACTTCATACCACCTTATTCACACAATTAAATTACCTTTCTTGTGTTGTAAACTTGCAAGATAATTATGGTATGTATATATGTTTTAGGAATAGTCTACCCTGAAGTAAACAGCATTTCTGATGGCTTGTCAGAAACCCCACTGCCACTACACTAGTGTTGCTGATTTTATAGCAGTTTCAGAATTGTTTGTACTCGTCACTATTCTTTGAACACTATAAATAATCTCATTTTACTCTGTGATTGAGTGATCGAACTTTGCAGTGTCCGTTTGATCAATGGCGTGTCACGCCACAACGCTTTCGCATTTTACCTAGACTAGACAAAGTTAGGAATTAGCGCCCTACTCCGCAGTAGTGCTGTAGTGTAACAAGTGTTACGTGTTAGAGTATAGTAGTATGATACTACTATGGACTTCTTCGTGTCTGCTATAAACAAATAAATAAAATTAAATTAAAATATAGATACATATACGGTGTTGTCGTCTTGCACATTTCACTAAAACTAACAAATAGGGAATACTGCTTACAACATAAGGTACATCGCAGGAAGGACAACTTCAACTTTGAACTTCAGTAACCCACGTAACCACCAAGTTTTTCCTACTCTGACATACACATTCAATTGGAACTAACACAGTAGACAGTAGCACATTGCTTCCACTCTTCCTCATTCACAAGAGCCTGCATTGAATCGTTCACAATCCAATACAAACAAGAAAAAAAAGTCATGGCATAAATGTAACAATAACCTGTCGGAGCAAATTTTTAACTTAAAAAAGTTATTCATCTGGCTCCGGTAAGAACTATAAATTTCACTCCTGCTCCAGCTCCGGCATTATTCATAATTCCGACTCCGGTCCTTCTCTGGTGCAAAGCGAAATTTCTCACCTCTGCGAAATTTATGACCTGTTCTTGTTTTTCAGTTATTTTACTTCTCAGAATAAAGATATATCGTCTGGTAATTCGTTTTCTGATGTGTGTTATGTAAACCAAAACACTTTGGTTGGATGTTAGGTACCCACAACAAGGTATAGCACGGGAATAAGTTTCACCATTGAAAATTTTTGGACTTAGTCCTTAAACTCAATTATTTTTCTTTTTCTCACCCTAACCCGACATACTTACCTAAATACAAATTCGTAAGCCCTAATAATCAGTTTTATCAACGTATTTGGTATGTAGAATATTACTCTGTGCATGCATACATGTTGTGAAGTCAGAAATTTCGCAAGTCAGAAACTTCGCTTGACACCGGAACTCCAGCCTGCTGCTGGCTCAAGCCAGTCTGGTATAGAATTCCAGCGCACCAAGAACTGCGAGCAATTTTGAAGATTCGCAGGTTAGACACGCGTTTAAATTAAAAACTTTTGGTTGTGCTTATTTTGTTCAAGAACTCTCTATGATGCCAAATCTTCTCGTTTCAAATTTTCGTACATCGGAGATTTTGACTGGTTTTCAGAGTAAATCGTGAACACGCAGAAATACGAAAAGGAAAGTCGCTCTTCAGAGAAGAGTCAGCAGTTCCCCAAATTTGCCCAGTTCCACAAAGTGGTTTTACAAAAAAATGTTCTAGGATATATTCGAAGAAGACGTTGTCGCAGTTAGTTCTTCTTAACACCGGAAATAACATCCAACACTGCCGTGAGCTCGTCAGGATAAACACTAAGACATTTTTAAATGCTGGTCCGAAACATTGTCCTACGAATCGATACAAGCGATTTAAACAAGTGTGTCAACGTCCCAAATGGCGCTAATCGTGCTTATGATGTCACAATGACAAAGATTTTATAGAAAACATCTTAATCGTTCGCTAAAGGTTCAAACCACGTTGAAGATATAACGCCAAACAAAAAGCTTCTTGAAATGACAAATAAGTCAAGCAAAAGCGATGCGATCTTCATAGTTTCGATGTGTGTTTCAAACCATGAAAACATGCTCTTTGTTTAGTAACTGTTTGAAATCTCTATTCCGACGTTTAATTCCTCGAAACTCTCTATTTTTGTTTTTAAATATAAGTGAATTTTACAATAAAAATTTCAACCAACAGCAACCAACTTGCCTTTACAAGCACTTGTACTATAAATCAAATCTTCTCATTTCACGTCAACTGCAACTGAAAGTTTGCTATCAACAAAATGTAAAACTATGACTAGTGAAACAATTGACGTTTTCAACACAAGCTATCGAGCAGCCATTTCATGTACTTCACACATTTGCGTAGATTGTTTTGTCTATTAACTTCCTTCCGCAGTTTTCGAAATCTGAAGAATGTTATTTCGCTTGCGCTGATACTTTTTTAATGATGCGTATATTAGGATGAAGAACATGACAAGGTCCGCAAAATGCGTTACCGTTTAACAGATATGAAAATGGATTTGGATTTAAATCCGGCGGATTTTCAGCTTTGTGATGGATTTGGATTTGATAATCTTGTTTTGAACTTCTTCGCACATTTCAGTTCTGTTTCGGAACTGTAGATTACTGCATTTAACCTGTTAAGTTTGCTCCAGTGGGGTTTCTCATATCCGTTGAAATTGTATACCGTGTTTTTATTTGGATCACATACTATCAAGTGATGCAAGGTACAAGCCTGCTCTCTTATGTATGATGTCGCCAAATTTAAGGAATTTGTGTGGCTTTCATTGATTCCGTCCTTTTACTTGACTCATGATCGTTATAGTGTTTTATATATGTGTAGCCCAGCGCTAATGATTCACTTGTGCTCAGGCCGGTAACCAGCTTGGGACACCAAGGGGGGCGAAGGGTTTTCTGAGAGTGGCTCAAAATTTTTAAACTATCTGTTCAATACTTTCAAACTACAGTAAACCTCGGTTAATCCGGATTCGATTTGACCGACGATTTTCTCCGGTTTAGGCGAAGATCCGGATTAACCGAAGATGGTTGTTTGTTACCTGATGTCATCTAAGTACTGAGATATCGGTGAAAATTACTTATATTGAACACATTTACGACTCAACAGCAGACTTTCGAAGAAGCAAAACGTAATTATTGATGCTTTTACAATGGTAGATCAGATGAGTAGTTACCGCCATATCCAGGCAGTCATGAACAATCCCCAGCTCATAATTTTAGATTACTTGGCTGCAAATAAATATTGGATTTTGAACTGACGCAGATGTTTCTGCGACTGGTCCATAAGCCAGTGTTTTTTTTAAAGATTTGCAAAAGGATGTCGTGGTGGAGCTTTAGGGTGTCAACACCATTTTCCCTTCCATGCCTGATACGTTTAACTCATTTTCACAAAAACGCCAGTTTCCGTCCAATTATGCTTATTTGAATACGACATTTACTTTTGGAAAACACGCTAAAGACAATTTCATAAATAGAAATATTCAATGTAGGCCTGCACACTCATTCATTCACTCATTTTCGCGTCCACTTTTCCTTTGGGGAGAGTCGCGGGGCCAGCAGTCCTAGGAGGACTCGAAGTACCTCACGCTCAACAGCAATATCAACAAGCCAGTTCTGCTGGCTCCACACCAAGATGGGAGCCAGTTGAGAGCTCCACACCAAGATGGGACCAAGCAAGGTCAGAGATGTAGCCATGCCACCTGGTCCTTGGACGAACTTTGGGCCGCTTTCCGATGGGTGTAGCCTGTTGCCTGGAGGAGTCAGTTCGGCATTCTTTCCTGGGATATTCTGCACCCATGGCGAACTAACGTAGCTGGTATCTCTCGATTCGAAGAAGTGGTTTGACATCCTGGGCTTCACGGATTACAGACCTGTGCTTTTTGTCATGACGTGCCACAATGAGAACTCTTCGCAAATATCTCATCGCTGCCGTTTGTTGTTTTGACAGTATTCTTTCAGTCGTCACCTAAGATTCATGACCACAGGTGGGGATCGGAACAAAGACCAATTTAAAAACTGAAAGTTTTGCGGTCTTTGAAAGCTCCCGTTTCGTCACCACGGAGCAATAAAGCTCACGCAGAACTGCGTTTGCTTTACCAATCCGCATATCAATCCCTTCGTTCCGACTTTCGTCACTCGTGGATAACACCCCAAGCTACTTGAATGTCTCTACCTGCTGCAGCATTATGTTTCCGCTCACTTGCAGCAAACACTGCCATGGGCGTCTTAAGAGACATAATACCTTAATCTTTTTAGAGCTGATGTTCGTTCCTGCTTGGTCGCTCGCACACAGCAGAAAAACGATCAAATGTGAGCTGAAGACCCTGTTGAGAAGATCCACGCATGCGGTCCCAATTCGTCCGCAAAAAGCAAAGGTTCATCTTGCAGTTCCCAACAGTGACAACCTTGTCCACGCGTCTGTGACTGTCTATCCAATTCATATAGACCAGGGCTCTTCAAACGTTTTGGGAGAGGACCACATAAGCTGTTGCACAACAGTTAGTGGCAGACATCTTGCGTAATGTGATTTTTTCGGGATATGTTACATTCTACGAAATCAACACAATTTTTGTAAACACATTATTTTTTCATTATCAGCAGAATGTGTTTTGCGGCCGGGAAAAATGGTTTCGCAGGTCGGATTTGGCCCACGGGCCGTAATGTGGAGAACCCTGATACACACTAAGAGAACAGCACACACCATTGTCTGAGTGTGGCACCAACGCTGAACGGTCGTGATTTAACTCTCCCGACACGGACGCAACCTTCTGAGCAGGAATGCAGTGACTTAACGGCCAGCAAGAGGCACCCATCAACACCGGACTCCCACAACACCCCCCACAGCTTTTCACGAAGCTTTTCACCGAGGTCGAAAAAACATCTGTATAAGTCGTTGGCATCCTCCCAAGATTTCTCGAAAATTTGCTGAGAGTGGAAATTTGTTCTGTAGTGCTACGGCCGCGACGAAAACCGCACTTGGTATTGTCCAGCTTTGGTTCAATTGTTTTTGCGGCATCTTGGCATACACTCTTCCTGGGAGACTTAGCAAAAAGATACCGCGGTAGTTGGTTCATTCACTCCTGCCTCCCTTTTTGTGTGTGGGGACGATCAATTTGCTAGTCATTCGGTACCCTTCCAACACGCCATGACACTTGACACACACGAGTCAGCCAAAACATCCAGCGTTCCAAGTTCCTCTAATTCACTATCAAACTTTTCGCAATTAGCTTTAAACTCGGATTTAGCAGCGGCATCAGAGAGCTTACTGATACACAGTTCTACAGAAGATTTCACCTGTGGAAAGTCAAAACACCCCCCCCTCAAAAACACTGCTCAGTTCTGTCAAGTGTGGTGCCAATGTTGGCAGAAGGAAGCACCATGTTGCATTTTTTTTGTTTTTATAAGTCGCAGTGAAGCAACGCACATTGCTTCATTCTTATTTTCTAATAACTGCTTCAATGCGGCCCAAATAACCAAAATCTCACTCCCAGCTCTCACTCGACAGCTTTGTTTTGCATGCGCGCTGCACGGCTGCAACTGCCGACCTTTTGTCTTCATTGTAGTCTGATGCATTGCCAGGCAAGCCGACCGAATGGTGAAACAGTGGAACACTTCCATAACTGCATTAAAGTGTTTTCGCAGTTTCGTACACCATACTGGACAAATCTGCGGCAGCATAGTGAGAGGCCGAAGTAAAGCGGTGCGCATGGCAATGCATAGATACCTGTAACACAAGATGCGACCCTATCGGGTGGCATCGTAATGTGCTTTAGATTCAGTAGATAACATGAATGCGTGAGTTCTCATTACTGAGTCTGGGACCGTTCTCGCAGAAACTATGTCTGGTTAACAGACCCTATTAATTGCCCGATTACAAATTATTTCTCGACGGTTCACACTAGAGAATGCACACACCAGTGAAGCATATAATTCTTAGTTTTAGAGTTTTTATTCGTCACGACATATATGTTCAAATAAAACAAAATGGTACTCACCAAAGTACGATGTTTCATAATATTCAAGTATTTCTCGACATGTTACAACGCTCACATAATTTTCATATCTTAACTCTGTTCGTTATGAGTTGCTATAAGGAGATCAACAATCTATTCGGATCGGTTCCCCTATTCAAGCAATTTGCTTATACAAATAAGACTCAACTTTGTATGTCTCGATAATCTTCACTTGGTAAAACTACTCGATTGCATTCAATATATATGTTATTAAATATTTCACCCCAGTGCGTACTACCTTAAAAATAACTGCACTCAGTGGGTACGTACACATTCACTCTACTGATACTGAACTGATATCGTCATGTTCACGTTTCACTGCTAGCGAGATGCGTTTCGTTCTGCGCGGCAAGGAATGATAGTTCAGGCGGAAATTTATCATCAATTACAATTTCGAATGTTGCTGTTTTCAGTCGAAAGTAAGTTCAGTCAAGAGGGATTGATCCGGAGAAGGACCAAAGTAGGTTTTAATGACCGCTGCTAAGCTGGGTTCGACCCAAGCGGATTGCAAAGGGATGCAATCGACATGCTGAGCAGGAACGGGTGCACATCAAGATGTACGCGCGTGTTGCGAAGATGTAAGTGATTCTCACCCAAGTGTCGCTCGGCCACGGCGGCATAAAAGGGCTCATTGCTCACCTTTTATACGGCATCCCGAGGTGGTAAGCGGAAGAAGGTAAAACCTTCAACGGCTGAAGAAAGTAAACCAATTGACTGGACTTGTACAGCAAACGGAGATAGGATTTGGTCATAAACACGTTTTAATCCTGAACAACTTGCCTGACAAAACTACGCTAGTACAGTACAACATTCAGAATTTAAGCTGTCAGCACTTCACTTTCACAGTATGAGTTTCATAAAATAATCTGACAAAACTTCATTTTCACAATCTGACTTTAACAAAGTAATCTGACAGAACTTCGTTCGGACAAGCCACTTTCTGTAATTTAAACTGACAGGGATTAACCCGGACAAGCCAGTTTCTCCTGACCATTGCTGGTGCTTAGGTTCCCGCAACGACTTAACCGCAACCCTACTGGGAAACGGCGGAAAAAGTCTTGAAAAAGACTGATTTTTAGTCCAAAATGTGGCTGTATTTATACCTGACGGTTGCTCCAGAGTTGGTCAACTCCTCTTTATCCTGCATGTTCTTATTGGTTGATTCTTATTGAATCTTCTGGTAATTGGTTGATTTCAAAGGCTTCTGGAACTGTCGGGTGCTTGTAGGTGCTTGGGGTTTCACCCTTTGATTATCAATTTGTGTCACGTTGTACATTTCCGGTCGTAATCGTTTCCTGGTCGTGTTTGACCTTTACTTAATTTTAGCTAATTGTCTTGTGACTTCTGTTGACGTTTGGTGACGTTTTCACTGGGGTGACTTGAGGTTAGTTTCCCAGGATAACAGTTTTCAGTCAAGTCAGGTGACTAATAATCAGTTTTGATTGGTTGCAATCTTTTATCCTTGTTGTAGCTGCCTCGGATTTGAGGTCTTTTCAGCAGGTTTGTTTTCTGTATAAAGATGAGTTGTTACAGGCAAACTTGCCTGTAACATACCATACTTACAAACTGTAAGTTACAATTTCCACTTCCAACTTTTGCACTGGAAAATTGTTTCGGCCTAAAACATTGCAGCCATCTGTTGCAACAGCCACGTGCAGGAAAACATGCTTTCCTCAAATCGTTTTACTTCAATACAAGACAAAACCATATCTAGGCTTTCAGATTTTAGGATGTCACTGCAAAATTTTAGGGTGTCATTTTTACACCCAAAAACGGCTTAAAAAACACTGCATAAGCAGTCACTCTGTTTAGACTGTAATGCCCTCCAGACATCTTACTGTGCACAATACACTCGGGGATAATGTTCGACACAAGCACACTCAACAGTCAACGCTGATCAATAGACTGAAACTGAAACCGTGGTGCGGCTGCGTGCCTTGAGAGTTATGTTCAACACAAGCCATGCCCGTGTGTGACGCAATAATCGTCTCTACGATCAGTCGAATGATGCGTGCAGTTGCGGCGGTTGTTGTCATAATTTTATACGCTCGTTGGTGATTTTGAGCATGCTTGTGATGGGCCTGAAAGCTGCCGAATCTTTCCTAGAGACAAAAATTCGGATTACGAGATGTGAAAAGAGCAGATTTTATCCGGTATTGGCGAAGATTTTTATGAAGAAAAACGTTAGAAATCATTCGTGCTGCCAGTTTTATCCGGTTTGGCGAAGATTCGATTTAACCGAATCCGGATTAACCGAGGTTTACTGTACGTCCAACATATTTTTCCAGGGGGGGAGAAAAACTTTCTAGGGGTGCTTCGCCCCCCCTGGTACGGACCTGATTGTGCTGTATTTTGTACGTAGTAAATTGGTTTGTTTAATTTGCTGTCTCACTCTTCACAACTGAGCTTTCATTGCATTTGATGCTAATAATGCTTACCTTGACGTTTTCAAAATGTCCGCTATTATGGTGCTATGACGCGAAGGTAGAGCATAAGTTAACTTGAGTTAGTTTCGAAGGGATTTTTTGGTACTGTTCTTTTTGCCTCATGAGGCAAACACTGCTTTGGATTGGTTGATTTATTGTATGACTCAGCTAATAAACAGAAACAATACAAAAGAGTCATCACGTAATAAAGAAAATAATTGTTAGTGAACATTAGAATAAATGAAAACACAGTGGCAAAATAATTTATCAATTTATTTTGCCTTTAGTAGAACTATTTTGCCTTTAGCAGAACACGATCAATAGAAAACTAAATTTAAAAAGGATTTAGATTTTGAAACTGTCAGCTTATCGCAGTGGTTCTCAAACTCTTTTTTTAAATACGCAACGGTCCCCCAGCAATTTTTAAAATGGCTCGCGGACCCCTTAAAAAATCAAAACATATAAACACGAAACAACACGTTGGTTTTTTATTGTATCAATGCGACGGGTGCACTTGCTTCCGTCCTATCAGTTCGGCTATGTTTGGTTCCGTTTTGGACAACGCAACCCTCATATCGTGAATCGCATCCAACCGGTTTCGAGCTGATGACTTGATGCAAAGTAGTGCCGAAAATGCAGATTCAGATTCGTGTTGATTTTTTTGGAAGGTGCTTCGCGTTCCCCAGAAAATTGTCTCGCGGAGCCCAGTTTGAGAACCACTGGTTTATCGGATTTGGATTTTGAAATGAAATTGTCAGATTGAACTTGAATTTGAAAAACCTAAATCCATTCATTTCTGCCATTTAATGTATTCAGCAGTCGTTGTCAAACGATTTTCTGAGCTTGAGGAAACTTGGTATCTTGAGGAATTAGTTCCTTCAAAGGAAGTTGAACCTTGTTGAAACATTGCAATAGTATATTGGCGACGGAAATCGGCAGCAGGCTGTCTTAAACTGTGCCCCTTTCCAAGGTTAAGTCGACTGCCCTAGCGGTCCTAAGGAAAAAGCGTTCACCTTTTCTCCAGGAGCGCTTAGGCAGTTGACTTAACTTTTCCATTGACAAGTTGAGAAGCGGGAGCGGCAACATTGAACTATCGACGGCGCAAATATTGCTTCAACTTACACAGTTAGTGAATCATCGTCTTGTGGATTAAAAAAAACTCATTTTGATTCACTTGGGGTCAGTGATCCCGTATGAAAAGATCTCAACGCATTGCAACTGACGAAGCTTAGATGATGACATCACCTACAAGTCAGTCGCTTCCCTCAAAGCGCCACGTCCTTTTGTGAATATCACATTTGATTTGAAGTATAACATTTTTCACGAAACCTTAATAAAAATTGATGTACATGTAATGCAGGCGAGCCGCGGCTCGAACCAACAGCTCTAATCTGATGCAAGCTGTTCTAGTGGAGAATTCCTGAATTCTGATTATTTCGATAGCTATGACTTCCAGGTGTGTTTCAAAGTTACTTGAAAAGTGCATTAAGGTTATTTTTTACAACACTACTTTTATCCAGATATAAGGTAATTTTAAAGCAAATCAATTATTGCAGTCTGCAATTCTCTCAGATCCTATCACTCCAGTGTGCTTTCAACATTTAATGCATTTATTCCAACCGATTGATTATTCTCAAATGCAAACAAGACGTTAACTCTTTCAACTTCTGCCAGCATTCCCAAAATCCCAAATAGGAATGTTGCCACATATTTGCTCTCAAGATGGAATTATAAATTGCTGGTTTAGAAAAACCAAAATAATTATTAGGCAATTTGCTCTTTCTTGATTCCAGAAATATTGAAAGAAGTTATGCGAATATGTTAAGTAACAGGATGCAAAATCCTCACTGGGTGCTTTATCTAGAAAACCAAAAAATCTTTATTTCTTTTGTTAATTTTTTTCTATTTTCAGAATCTCATCAAAAAACTGGACACTTTCGCCGGTCGTTGACGTCACCGACAAATGTTTCTCGATCGAATTGAATGAAAAAGTGCTATTTATTATTCCCTGACCGTTATTGTAGGTTCCACCTCTTTTGTATGGATGAGGGGAATAGTTTTATGTCTGAAACTTTGTGTAATTCAAAACGTTTTTGTAGTTACTTTTAGTTATTTAGTGCCTAAAAGGGAGTATATTTGTGATCTTTAAAATTACAATGAATGCCAAGTACTGCGTTTTTTCATGAAGTGTTTGCTTCATGGGGATGAGTAAACTCTGAGCTGACATCTTTGAATATAAGGTACATTTATTCTTGATAATTGTATTGTATTTCTGTGATTTGCGCAATAGAATTACCTCAAAATATTTTATTGGTGGTCTATGTTAGATTTAAAGCAAACCTGAAATAACAGCTGCCGTTATGGAATCTGAAGTATGTTTTGCTATGCACAACTGTTATTCGGATTCTGATCTAACACAAAGAAAGATGAAAGCTGGGCAGGTAATCGTTATTGGTACTGCGCAATGCAACATTGTCCACACCTTCAGTATGCTAAAGGGTGATTGCTGATGAAGTACCTCTGAAAGTGTATGTGATACACTAGTTATGACTTTGTCGAAGGACGGTGTTGCAGAACCCTGGGGCTAGTGGCTGAACATTAAAATAATTATTAGCTCATTGGTTTGATTTCGTTATCACTCTAGATAAACTTTTCTGTGCATTGCACTTTATAAATCTTGCCCATGAATCACTAACAGCAATTTCTATGCAGAAAATAAATCCATCAACTTCGCAACGTGGCCAGCGCAACGTCATGTGGAGAAGTAGGTTGGTTCGCGGCCAGCGTTAGCGTCACAGAACACCAGCGTCATAAAGAACTTTCTTCCCTCACAAAGCATCCGTTGCAGCCCGCTGGTTACGAGCTTTCGAAATGACATCGCGAAGTGCGCTGATTGGTTTTTGTATCTGCAGAATTTAACCATAGAAGCTTTGTGAGGTGAAGCAGAGACAGATGGAACCTTGGACTTAATTTGTATAGAAATCGTTTTTACTGACTTCGCAAACGGTTATGACTTCTAAGCAGGAACTTAATAATCGCATAGCAGCCACAGATTTCTGCAGAGGTGTTGATGGGAAAAGGTGTTATTGGCAGGCAGGGGTGGCTATTATAACTTAGGGGCCCAAGGCAAACTCTCCGAAAGAGGCTCGAAAAATTTAAAAAAATTGTGATATTTCATGTGTACAATATGTGGTCTTAAAAAGGGGCCCCTATATTTATTCACGGTGTATCAAAAAAGGGGCCCCTATATTTTGCACATGCTATAGAAACTTTATTCGCTGAAGCCAAGTTAAATTTCTCATTTTGCCGGGAATTTGCTTCTGCGTGAAAGTCCATTTCATATTGTAATTTGTTTAAAGTCACCTGATTTTAAATTGTTCTTTGTCTACACATTAAAGTTGTTGAGGGGCCCTTCCTTGGCACATTTGCACATAAATTTTGCTTTATTTTGAAAAACATACGACTTGCTTCAGAGCTTATTAAATGTGCCTCTAGAGTGGCTCATAAGCCTTTTAACTAAACAATGCAAAAAACTAAGTGCGAAACTCCCACAAACAGGCACCCCACGCCATCTCTGAAAAAGAGGGGGCCCGCGGCGACCGCCTCGTTCGCCTCCCCTAATAACCATCCCTGCTGATATACTGTTGTAACGGTTTTCTAATTTTTTTTCTGTTGGCTTGATCACTACGTTCAGAAAAATAAATGCCACCACATTTTCCATAGTAGCAACCAAAAATCAGCAACAAAACTCCAGCGTTTGTTTGACAATTTCCTCTGCTGGAATCCAAAGATTAATGCAGCTATATTTATTGGGTTTATTCGATATAAGTGCAATAACAAGGTCGCGCGACGCAACAAGCGTCAACTGCTCATCAAGTATCAGTAAAAAATTCTGATCCTGTTTTATTGGCTCACCGACACGAATGTGTAATGTTTAGAAGAAAGTTTAATTTTCTATAAACAACAGAGTCCGGCAAGCTTGCCCATGGGAGTATCACCACCCACACCAAGGAGATCTTTTGCTGCACATTTTTTGCAGGGGCGCCGAAACAATTGAAGTGGTGGGTTTCGGAGAGAATAACTTGTTTCACCACGCTTCACTGCTTCCTCGTTTTTTTGCTCAGCTGCATTTACTGCAACTGCATTTCCTGTTTGTTGTTTACACCATCTTTCACACACGCTATTAAAGCCCAGTTTACTATCAACCTTGTTTCTCAAACTGCTAATTGTAGGACACCAACGCACATGGGCGCAATTTGGTGGGGGACACGGGGGACGTGTCCCCCCAATTTTTCTGGTGGGGGGATATAATATGCCATGTCCCCCTACTTTTTCTCTTTAGGTTTTGTATTTGGAGAGGTTTCCAAAATAAAAGTGATGTTTGTCACGTTTTGTGCGAAGAGCTTTTCATGATAGATGGTAGGTTACACATAGCCAAGTTCATGTTGAAACAGAGTTTGGTGTGGTATCACTGATTCTGTTAGTTTATAAATTTTAGCTTCGAGAAAATAATTTTTAGCATTTTTCAAGTATCCAGTGCCGTGAAAGATGGTTAACTGCTTTTGTCCGAAATTTTACCCTGTGTGGTATACTGTTACAAAGGTTATTTTCTTGTGACAGTGAGAGTATTGCAGCTGCACATGTGGGAGACCACAATACAGCCATGATTTGTTCAGTGGAGAAATGTAACTGGCTTTGCTGTAACATTGGTTGCCACTTATTCAGGAACAGACAGCATATAATTTAATGATGCTTGTGTATATGTTAGAAAGTTAGATTTTCAGGCAAATCTCTGCGAAGCGTTTGCCGAAGACAAGAAAGCAGCACCATTGCGGAGACTTAGTTTTGGGATGAGCACTTTTACGAAAGACTTTCTTCAACTATTAGTTAACAGGATTTCACTCAAAACGTTGGAGAAGTAGCTTACAGTATTTACCTAGCTGTAGATTGAGCTATAGGTCAAAACGTAGGGACTTGACTCGGAAATAAGGACAAAATATACATTTATCCTCACTTCTTGTAATGTTGCGACAATGGTGACCGACAAATAAAAAAGATATTTTTTCCGTGACTCTTACACTTTGTGCTTGTGTTGAATGCATTGGTTCGTAAGTCATCTGATTTACTTGAGTTTAACCAAACCCACAATGCAGCAACGTTTCCATCCAAGTGCGAAACATTTGCTTCACAAGTACATCACACCTAGATTTGTTGGACAACCTTTCCGTGTTAAAGGTAAAACTTCGTACTTTTTTGCCAATTCACCGTTGTGCATTTTGATTTAATCTCAAATATATTTCCGTGTCGTTATCCAAGTAGAACTCTCAGAATGAAACTTTTGACATGGTGCAGTTGTAAGTCAGGCCGGACTTTTCGGATCGGGACTGGCTCGGGATTAACTTTGTCAAAATATTTCGGGCCTGCATACAAAAATTTTTTATAGCATTAGGAGTAAGGATTTTTTTATTTCGTGACGTAGATTTGTTGTGCTCACCGCGGTAACTTTTGTGAGTGAAATAATTGTATTTTTTTCAGCTAATTCTGTTTGCAAACACAGCTGCGTTCTTTTCTTCTCTGCTCGGATTAGTCTCACACTCTTTTTGAGAAGGCGACAGCGGTGAGGAAATTAGCACGCGATGGCTTTGCCTCAAAGAGATCAGTCACTCACGCGATTCTTGGCTTGTTTTAAGAAGCCTACAAGCCTATGCCGTCGTAGATAGTTTCGTGATAGTTTCTTTTTTTCTTGAGAAACATTATATTCCGCATTGTTATCGTTGACTATCATGCTACGTTTGTGCCAGATTATGTCAATGTTTTGGTCAAAGTGGTTGTTATTTTGAGTGTGATACCCGCAGTTATACCCGAACACAACGTCTTTTGTTACTTCGCAGTTGCGCATATCTTAACTCCCTCGGTAAATTTGGCTTTCAGGCATAAATCGGGCTTCAGAAATAAATGTCGGGATCGTCTGTGTGGGTATGTATGCAAGGGCCAACAAAGGGAGATTGAAAGGATACATCCTCCACCCACCAACAGTAAAAATAGATTGAAATGGTTTATTGTTTCATATGACTCAGCCAACAAGCAGAGTCACGATAAAAGCCATGGCATGCAGTAAACCAACCATTAGCGAACATTAGAGCAAATGAAAACACAATGGCACAATAGCTGATCAGTGTAAACAAAGAGGGGCGCTGTGTCACATAGGATTGGGGGAAGACCGTGGCGGTCATCTGATCAACCAAGCCCGTTTATCACTTTTTGACAAGTGTTGAGAAACAACAGTTGCAGATCAAATAAGCATAATGAAAAGAAAAACAAAAACAAAAAAACGAATGAACGCAGAACATGGTGAAGAAAATGTACAGGTGAAAGCGCATGCCTATGCACACAGATAAGTGGATCGAATTTAAGTGAAGGAATTTGGTGTGGTTAGAATATTTTTTAGCAATACAAAAAAATAAAAAAATAGTAATAAAAAAAGCAAAAAGTTACAAAAACTAAATAATGGGGTACAAAAGAAAAACAAAGCAAAACAAAACAGAAAAAAACAAAAAGTGTACTTTCATGCAGGAAAGCATAGAATGTGCACACAGAAAATACGAAAAAGTAAATATACACAAAAAATAAGCAGAGTTACAGAATACTAGAATACACAGTATTTTGTTCTGGACAAGTGAAATGTTGCTAAAGTTCATAATTGGGAATTTTTTCATGTACTGTAAGAGGTGTTTCAAGTTTCCATTAAAGGTAAAGGTGTTTGAAAATTTAATATCGTCTGGTATTGAAGACTATACTTTTGGGCCAATAAATTTAAGAGAACATTTTCCTGAGGAAGAGTTAATTCTAGGTAAAAACAGGTTTTTAGAGGTTGCTAGTGTTGACGTGTCTCTCACTCTGTAACACACAAGCACGAGCTGTGAATCTGATTCACGCTGTCCTATGCGACGATGAAGGCGTTCTTGCTTGTTGGAAGCAACAGAAACTGGCAATTTATGTTGTTTTTCTTGGCGAAGAGTAATAACGTAAGAATCTGCTTCATTCATTAGTTGTTGTGTTGTCCCCGAATAACCAGAAAATTTCAAACGCGCTTCGGGGGGTAAGGCTTGCAGAAACAACACTT
>Ga0210059_1001159_pt1 | contig 38626 bp, 20 predicted proteins | sample Ectturendosymbi2_FD_188042 | JGI IMG/M metagenome (GOLD analysis project Ga0210059, IMG submission 188042) | Ecteinascidia turbinata endosymbiont from Florida, USA - Sample 2 (SPAdes) (version 2) | ecosystem: Host-associated > Tunicates > Ascidians > Unclassified | place: Key West, Florida... | reverse complement strand
TTGACTAGATGACCGCCACGGTCTTTCGCCAATCCTATATGACACAGCGCCCCTCTTTGTTTACACTGATCAACTATTGTGCCATTGTGTTTTCATTTGCTCTAATGTTCGCTAACGATTGGCTTATTGCATGCGATGGCTTTTATGACGCTTCTGCTTGTTGGCTGAGTCATATGAAACAATAAACCATTACCATTACCATCAATTAAAAAAAAAACCATTACCATTACCAATCAATGACTCAAGCGTCATTGGACCAGTACAAAAGGAAACGAAAACCAATGTTCCGGAAAGCTGCACAAACGAAAAACACGTGCTGCGGTGCTGCTGTAATGCCGTCACATGTTTGCACGACTCCGGCTGGGTTGCGAAGCCAATCAGCAAGCTCTCATAATCCAAAGAGACAGAAGCTGTTGCACGGTGTTCAGTCGGTCCCTGAAGTTGGTGGAGCCGATCAACAAAGTGGTTTCAGTCATCTTCAAGAACACGATGACTCTTAAACTACTTCTACTAGCGATAAGCGTTACTTTTGTAAAGAGCTATCCGAGTCTTCAGATGACGAAACAAGGTAATCATTTCGGCGATGCGTATACAAAATGAATTTTGGGTAGGTATCATATTTCATGAAGCTGTTGCTAAAGTTGGCTTCACCAAAAAGCGATTTGATTCTACATACGAGCTACTGTATTGCCTACCTCTGGTTCGAACAGACAGCCTAAAGAATGTATGTGTAGATGAGGCTTCGTTACTGCAGTACATGAAGCGCTACAATTGGAAGATGTGATAATTAATCATTGAAAAATGTAGGTCTAGCTAATGTCATTGCTAAGCTGTGCAAAACTTGCGTCCTCATGAAAGAGATTTCTATACATTTCAAGACATGGACGCAATGAAATTGCAAACATACTATAATTAAAAAGTATCGCCGACTTCGAAATTGAAACGCACTCTTGTTGACGCGATAGATATCAGACAAGAGCCAGCAACCAGCGAAATATTTGCGGTGACAGAAAATGATACCTTATTCATGCTGCAACTAGACTGATCCAATACTCACGGTAAAATAGAAAATCAATGCAAGATTCACCCGAGACATGTTTGAGGTGGCGACATGTTGCAAATCCGTTTATCTGCTTCGTGCATGGGCTGGAGCGCAGGTTTCATATAAGTTTTTAGGATTTTGAGTTATGCAGTTTGCGTTTGCTCTCAACCATCGTTTTGTAACCTTGTTTTGCAAGACTACGGGTTGGCAATAAAGTTTAACTAGTAGGCTACAAAACTAAGCCAGCCTCAAAATAGGCTTCGTGATGTTACTGCTTTAACCAGGGTTTCAGAAAGCATCCCCTGACGGAAAGCTGCACTACACGGTGAATGCAAACGGCGCGTACACTTTCCATGCAGGAAGCGATGTACAAAATTTTTTAATCTCCAGTGCGGATACATTTTTGCAAGTAGATGGGTCTATGCACTCTGCCGCTGCCGGATCGCTGAAACTTGCAGGTATTTTGTGTGATGTCAGTATGCCGGTGAAGTGTACGTTGTGTTGGCCTTCTGCTCGGTGAATTAGTATTGCCCAAGCGCACTACAGTAATGGAATGCATTGAAGATTAATGCATGTTTTTTCGTAACTGCAAAAATGAGTTCACAAAACGCCAACAACACTTTTGAGAAAATTATGGAAGCATGATGAGGTTGTCTTGCAGTTGAAAGTGTAATAAAATGCTCTGATTTCCTGTTTCTTAGACGTTTTTGTAGACTTTCAGACCTTCCTAAGTTTGCAATGTACCTGCCATGAACTAGTTTCTCTTGAACATTTGCAGTGAACTATCATAATGCTTTGCAGCCGATTGACTGTGCAAATTGACATCGGCAAACAGAACAAGGGATCTGGGAGGTCGACCGCCCCAAGCAGTGCGGTTGTTATCATGGCGCTGCTCAGGGACCGAGTTTATGGGGGACGGGGGGGACATGTCCCTCCCAACTTTTGGACAGGGGGGGACATAATATCTTTTGTCCCCCCAACATTTTGTGATAAAACGTAATGTAGCTGTGCAAATTTCATGTTACTTTGCTGTTGGAAACCTTTCCCCAGCATCAGTGGCGTACGCAGAAAATATTCATGGGGGGGTTTGGTTCAGGGTCATATGGTGGTCAATTGCATTTAGTGTGCGATGTTTGTGACGTCACAATTTGACGTCATTTCCATGTTTTCAAACCAACGTTTTGGTGACGTTTGTTGACATAATATGCATATTTTTCTACATCCACTCCCCTTATTTTATGTTTCGTTGCACTGGATATAAACTATCAGCGCTCCAAATTACGTTATCGGAGAAAAACAAATTCAACGCTACTACACAGCAGTTCATAACTGCAAAAACTGCTGCGTGTTAAAACAGGGGAGTGAAACACACTCATCACTACGTCAGAGCAATTTACAACTACAAAATCAGGCTGCACTAATGTCTCGTCGAATACGGGCAGTTGAGCATTGAAGATGTGCAGCTGGACTGGCTGGCGCACACCCTGGTTTGCAAGATCGAATTTTGCTAAAGAGGATAAAGTACGCAAGAAAATGTTTATTTTTTGAGATGTATAGAAGTCCACAGGCCCGTAACCAGAGCTGGCGAAACCCCCCTTAGAAAAATTTTCGCCCCCACAGGAAAAATGTGTTGGACGTATTTTGAAATTATTGCACATAGTTAAAAAAATTTGTCCCCTTCTTAGAACTCTTCGCCCCCCCTGGTGTCCCAAGCTGGTTACGGGCCTGGAGGTCCAAAAAACGTTTAGTTTTCCCTTTTTCCCTGCTGAGACATTATCAAATGCCTGAATGCTTCTATGTTAACAACTGCGGTTTTTGAGTTCGTGCAACGGTTTTACCATGCTATAGAAATTGCTAATGTAGCCAATGGGGTCAGTGCTTGCGCAAAGCAGCCTTAGCAAACAAAATAAAGGCAATTGTTTCGGATAAAGTGAATTATCGCGAAGCACAATCTTAAACATGCGTAGTGCACAAAAGGTCTGCAAAAAGTGGTGAGATGGTTTCTGGACGCAGACGATAACGGAGATTCCCTCCGAAATCTAATTATTGCTTTTTGGCCCATTTACCATGTTCCTTGAAATTTGCATGCAAATTCATTCCGTGGTATTTGCATTAAGTCGACAAATTAACAAGCAAAAAGTATGCGAAAACAATTAATCCCTTTGCGCAGGTAATAAAGTTTTGTAAAATATCAAGCTCAAAGGAGAGGGTTTAACCCCAAACCCCTCCCTTGCGCACGCCATTGCATGATATAAACTATCAGCGCTCCCAGCTAGGATATCGGAGGAAAATGCAATCAACGCTACGACACAGCAGTTCATAAGTGCAAAAATAGCAGTCTGCACGTTAAAACAAGGAGTGAAGCACACGCGCCACTGCGTCCGAGCTAGTTACAGCTGCAAAATGAGGCTGCGCTGATGTCTTGTCGAATACGAGCAGTCGAGCATAGAAAGTGTGTGGCTGGACCGAAATTACACAAGAATTGAGAATACGCATGAAGCACGCAAGAAAACTTTCAATTTTTTATTATGCATAGAAGTCCAGCAAACTTTTAGTTTTCATTTTCCCTGCTGAGACATTATCAACTTCCTGAATGCTTCCATGTTTAAAAGCTCTTTTTGAACTCGTGCAACAGCTCTATTATGCTACAGAAATTGCTAATGTAGCCACTGCGGTCAGCGCTTGCGCTGATCAGCCATAGCAGACAAAATAAAGACAATTGTTTCGGATAAGTGAACTACCGCGGAACACAATCTTAAACACGCGTGGTGGATGGAGGGTCTGCAAAAGTGGTGAGGTGGTTTCTGGACACAAACGATAGCCCGAATTCCCACCAAAACCAAGTATTACTTTTTGGTCCATTTACAATGTTCCTTGAAATTTGCATGCAAATTCATTCCGTGGTATTTGAATTATGCGACAAACTAACAAGCAAAAAGTATGCGAAAACAATTAATCTCCTTTGCGTAGGTAATAAAGTTTTGTAAAATATCATGCTCAAGGGGGGGTTTTAACCCCAAAACCCTCCCCTTGCGTACGCCCTTGCCCAGCATAAAACCAGGGAATAAATGAGAAAAATGAACATTATCACTGGATTATCTGTAGACACAGTATACAGATTTCCTACGTAAACTGAATTGTCATGTTGAAATTTGTGTTGGTTAATTTGAATTACCGAAATGATGTGCACATGAACTTCGCTCAATCACGAATTCCTGCGCTGGTCTGTAGCCCGCAATCAGAATACGGTTGCCACAAGGCGGGTAGCCAGGGTCACCAACTTGTATCAATTTCATTTTGCCAATTTTACAAAAAGGTCGTACTACGGTTGAAGGTTGAGTGAACATGGTGATGTCGACGCAAACAGTGAGGATTGTCCCCCCCAAAGTTTTTAAGCAAACTCGGTCCCTGGCACTGCTTGTTTATTTTCAGAGCAAACAAAACGATTCATAGGAATTATACAAAACAGTATACTTATATAATAATATTAGAGTGGTGTGGCAGAGCCTCTACAAGAGAGAAATCACTTCGTGACGATCGGGTTAGCCGAACTCTTGCGAGCCTTGGCGAAGGAGTGGACTCCAGTCGAAATTCGGTAGATGTTTCCCAATCGGAGGACAAGATTTTAAGAAGCCACAGTCACCATTTTACTACATCTCCGAAACAAAGGTGTCGGCCAACGCTTTTTGCGCTTGAGATCAATTCAGGAATAGAAAATATAGAGTAAAAAGTATGGGTATATAGGGCGTTCAGGGCTACACCATGAGCGACAAATAGCCTGTTTGTTGGCTGTCAATATATAAACTATGCCCAGGCCAGTAACAGTAAAATCCATATGCTAGCCGTGATGGGCAAACCATGTGGCTCAAAACTAAAACCAAAGGCCCTCAAAGATGTATTGACAATGGCCCGCGGGCCGCGAAGCCAATAGCAGTGGCTTTTCCGTGCCGAAAGAATATCTCAAATGCAATGTGAATGACTGCACTAAAGGTAAACAAGATGTTGGACGAGAAACACTCGCACTGTAGGGTTCACTAAGAGTAAAAATAAACATTCGCTGTTTCCGCAGGCTATAAAACGGTCGGCAAAGACACTGAGCTTGCCCCACCCTGCCACAGCCGTAGGGGAACAAACACATTTTGGGTGTTTGTGAAACAGTTTTGTCCGCAAGAAAGAAGTGCTAAGTTACTGCCACTGACCAAAAACCAACAAAAAGTTGACATTAGTGTCTTAATTCCAACAAAATAGGGATCAAGCCTTAAGGGTATACACAACAATCGTACCACCTTTTTAAGGGTATCCGTAAGACTAGGTTGCCCATTTGTTCAGTCACCAACAGCAAAAATGATTTGCAATTAACCTTGTAACCACTCTACTAGAACCCAAAAACTCACCACTAAAAATATTTTTTGAAAAATGTGATAAATATGGTATTATGTCAGATTTATAAGCATAAGCGTCGGAAGGGGAGGTCAAGGCCCCCTCTTGGATTTCGAAATTCGACATTTTCTTCTCAAATTTTCAGCAAAAAAGGTTGCTTTCTTAGTTTCATGTGGGTAAAAAGAAATTTCACCACTTTTGGCTCCTCCGCTGGAAAAATCCACAACTGTCCCGGTCTCTGGAAAAAATCTTTCCTGCGCCCATGTTTATAAGAGAATTGCCACGATTCAGTTCACGTGCGCATCATAAGCCAACAGTTCTTAACACTGGCAGTAGCATCACCAGACGAAGACTAAGGATGTTTCCATGCCAACTTCAACAAAAGGCAAGCATTGGCTTTTCATTTCTTAAAAGTGAGCTTTGCTGTGACGTTGTGATGTTCAAACATGCGTTTACTGCTGCAGCAGCAGAGTAAAGCCAAAAATCAATGCAAACATTTTTTTTTCTGAGCAATCTTCACTTAAAGCCGCTCAAGTGATGTGCCGTAAAAGTCTCTCGGGCATTACTAGCCACATCTTTAAAAATAGCAATCAGTCTATGTGCGTGCGGAGTGTCATACAGTGCACAAAACAGCTTTCGGGCATGTGTATTACAAGCGCGCGCATCACTGTGTGCCTGTGCAGGTTTGCCTTGCGGTGTGTTACTGCACAGCGTTTGTTTGTCTTCACCCCGATTGATTTCGACGTAAGCCACTTCGCTTGTTTGTTTGTCAAAGGTCACAAGGCTGTCACCGGTCGAGATTCCACCGGTTCCTACTCCGGAACAGTATTCAGCTACATGGCTGGGAAAAACAAGCTCCAAGCACAAATTCTTGTCTACAACGAGGGAGAGTTCGTGAGATTTACGCAGGTTCGATTCTACGAGACATAAGAAACTCTTAAAAAGCAGTTGATATCCTTTGAACGATGAAGCTCACACCTCATCTGTTACAGGCGATTGTAAATGAAAGCCTTGATTGCCACATTTAAATACCTTTTATCCACGTGTCGTTTCCTTCAGTCGTTACCGGCTTGCTTGCGCTGAGCGAAAGGTGTTGAAAATTGTGGCGCGTTTCGGTTGTAATTCTTCCAAAATGTTTCTTAACTATTTGAAACGTGAAATAAACCACTTGTCCCAAATAAATTATTCGGTTGGCTCTAGGGGTGTGATGGGGTGGGAACGCCGTTCCCACCGTTCCCACACCTTTTTGCACTGTAGCAGGGTCTTTTGTCCGAGGGCCACATAAGCCATTACACAACAGCTTGAAGGCTGGACATCTTACGTAATGTGATTGTTTCCGGATACGCTACATTCTACCAAATCAACAAAATTTTCGTAAATATATAATTTTTTAATATGGACTGTCTTTGCGGCTGGTTGAAATGGCTTCGCGGGCCGTAGTTTGGAGACCCCTGCACTTAGTAACGTTACTTGAAGATTTAGATTTTTCATTTCAATTTCTTCGTGTAGCGGATTGCGAGAACAAAGGAGCATTTTGCGTGTAGTGCGGTGCCCGATTTGAAGCACTTTTGTGGGGCACCATTCAGTGGCGTGTGCATAATTTGTGGCGGTGGGCATCAAGCCATATGATAAAAATCAGCGGTGGGAAAGAGCGGGCCTCGATGAGGCTATGCCAAGCTAGGGGTCTAGGAGCATGCCCCTCAGTTTCACCTCTCCATCAAAGACTTCCACAGGCATATCTGGAAAGTCCAATAAATCCAAGAGTTAGTACACTCAATACTTCCTCTCTGGCCAGGTACCTACCGCGGGGTGCGGCAGGCCAGTGGGCTACGTGTTAAATGAAATTAGCAACATCGTTTAATATGGTCAGTCAGCAAAGATATAACATCTTAGCTACAAAACAGTGACAACGGGATATCACACAAACTAAGCGTAACCTTGTGTTATAATGCTGCACAATCATGATAAAGCCGAATAGAACAGATAGGTCAAATGCAAGCAAAACAATAACACGGGAGAACACACAAATGAAATCGGCGCACTTCAGGCTATTGTTGGCTACGATGCAAAAAATGCTTTTGCTAAGAGAAACCTATTTCTCGTGCTTTAGTATTCTTTGCCCTAGATTCAGTCTCTGATAATTTCGGATTTAATGGACACAATCGACAAGTTATTTAGACGCTTTTGTTGGATTGAAGATCTCAAATAAGTTTAAATTAGTTTCAGCTTGGAAAAACTGCTTTCTCCGGATGCCATGGTCACTGGGATAGTCAATTAAATCCTGAGGGCAATAAGCAATGTAGGGCAAGAAGTTATCTCATAAGATCTCTTTGAGAGGGAATGTGAATAACGCTGAAGACCGACTAAACAGAACACATTTACAATTAAGATCTAACTTTAACCTTCAGAATACAAGTAGCTATTAAAACAGCAGCAACTATGGAACCGTCTTGCACCCAGTCCCGTCGCCACGGGGTTTTGATGGACTTATCCCCCCCAAATTCAAACATGAAACACTATAAATCAGTGGAGTTTTTGTCAATTTTTAGAATGTCAAGCCCCCCGCAGAAACGCAAATCCCCATGTTGAAACTTTCTGACGACGATACTGCTTGCAGCAACTATTGAAACTTAACCTGCCAAGTACGAAACGCTTACAATTGAAATAAAAAACAGCTTCAAAACTTAAACACTCCCTGACTTAACAAGATTCTATTGAAAAAAACTAAGCTATACATTAAATCATTGACAATTGCCGTTACGATTGCCGAAAGAACTACGATGATGTTAAAAACAGGGTGTTAAAAACAGCGCAGTTCAGTTGCTTTTCCGTTGGCAACGGACCCCATGGTCACAACATACTGCGGGCCCTGTTCCGCGACGGCACTACACAAGCGCAGCTTCGACAGAACGTGTAAGTTTGCGAAGGTTAGTAGGCGTAGCGCGGGGCCCTCTTAGGCGCGGGGCCCGACTGTAAGCAATCGGCTAATGGCCGGCCCTGGGTGTCGGAGTCGCAAGGAGTCGGAGGTTTTTGGGTGGAGTCGGAGTCCTGAGAACAGTAGGAGTCGGTGTCGGATTTTTTTTCCGACTCCGAATGTCCAATTGAATAAGTTTTTACATCGCTTTCGTAAGTTAGGAATCGTAAGTCGTGCCTGTTAAAATGGGACAATTTCTTTTGCAACTTTTGTTGAAACAGAGAATTCTTGCTGTGTATTAATACGATTTCCATTGATTGCTAGTTACTACAAAATAGTTGACAGCCAAACTTCATTCACGTTATGTTAAGGAGTCGGGAGTCGGTGTCGGAAATTTTGGAAAGGACGGAGTTGATTTGTACATTTTGCGTCCGACTCCGCAACCTTGTTTCGCTGTATAAGTAACCTACATACTGACATCCTGTCCTTGTATTGATAATCTTAAATTTGACATTTTTGGTGCAGATTGTCCTCTGTGCCATTTTATTACGTCTGTACTTCGTGCTGGGAGATTTCGATATGCCCACCGACAATGATGCAAAACTTTTTACTAGTTTTCTGATATCTACCCTTGTTCCATTGGCACTAAACTTGCCCATGAAATCACACTTGCGGAGTGGTTAAAGGTGCCAAACAGTCATTACCATTATAGTTGGCATTCGAACGCTTTCAGCACATTAGCTTAAACTAAACTTAGTTTGCTAAGATCGAAGTAAGTCAGTCAATGTGCGGCCCTGGTTAAGATAGTGATGTAATTTTTGGCTCAGTAAGCAATTTCGGTTGGACATAGCTGGTTTAAATTTTCAGGTTTAAATCATAACTGCATTCATGAATGTTTAACGCAAGAGTATCCAAACATTTTTGGGTGGAGAGATGCAAAACCAAATTGGGGAGGGGCCACACCCAAAATGAAAGACGTTAAGTTCCGAAAAACGCGAAAAAACAATGAAATGTACTTTTATTAAAACTGTGCAAGTAAATACAATTTAAATAGGGTAACAGCAATGAAGGGCTTTAAACACACATTTAATGATAAAACTAATGAGACTAAAGTGGATAAAAATCATAATAAAAATTACAAAACGCTTTCATCATTGACCCTAACAAATTCATGGATGCGTTGGTCACATTCAACTCAATATGGCACCGCGGGCAACATATATCCATCTGGGGCCCACGGACCGGAGGTTGCGGAACTTTGGCTTAACTTGAAAGTTCGCTTTGCCGTGGCTGATACCCTCTAAACTCTACCGTGTTCTTCTTTTGAGGTTCGGTTGCGTTCCACCAAGTTACTTGCTGTGTGGAACCAGCTGCCGTCTATTCGTCAGTTTATGACGGACACCTTTCTGTGTTCTGAGAAGTAGTTTGGGATCGTGTAACATGATGACATAAATCTTATATTTTTGCTCTACGATTGCACTGATTGAGACGTGACCATTGCTTGCAATGCACTGATATAAGTGTTATTCGAACGAGTCAAACGCGTGTCGTAAAATATTATTTTAGAGCTTTCCGGGTGGACTGAAGGACTGTGCCGTAAGCGACATGAATGAAGTCCTGTCCGCCTTTCCGTCGTTCAAAATCGGCAAAGAACCTTCCACGCAACATCTCGGCTTTTTGCTCAGCCGCGGGGACATGTTCGGATCCCGTTACAAGTTGTCAGAGTAAGGGGTGCGATATTTTTTCCTCCTGCCGCACTGAAACCATGTCAATAGAATTCTATTTGAATAAGATTTAAGGCCCGACGACGCGTAGTGTTACGTGAAATCGATCTCCTATTAAAAATTGGCTGATAGATTCCTTTCTTGTCTCATATGTGGGGCAAAAGTTGAGGCGTTTTTATTTGATCTCTTTTGCAAGAAATACCGATTTCATTTTTCTTTTTGCAGTGTGGCTAATCACGCTGATCTGATAAAAGGCGGGCCACAGTCAGGGCCTCTGGTACTTTTTGACACGAAAGGCAACGTGATGATTCTATCCTCGTACAGCAACTTCATGGCACATTTTATGGAGTATAACTCAAGTTCGGGTGTGGCCAACTTTGGAATCATGGGAGGTGTTACCGAAGTTCCTCCTCATTATCAGGTAGCGACAATGTCAGTGTATATAGCTGCAACGGTATGTTATGTCAGACTGGAGCATGGTTCTTCTATTGCAGTAGCGCGTGAATCTTGTTCCAGTCAACTCTTACTCAGTTAAAAGATATCGTTTTAGTTTCAACAAAACCGCAGTTGATGCCGGGTGTGAGGAATGCAAAAGAACACACGCTGCTATACCTACGGACATAGAAAACTACGAGAATTTATGGCACTTTCTCTTGTTTGGTTGAACATCTTCTTAATCATGGTTGTAAAGCACTGTTCAGAACCTTAATTTGCAATAACACGTGTCGTGTTTGATGAGATTCGCGACGTTAAACCTTGCGTGAAAGCGCAAGAACTGGTGATTGATCCTGCTGTTTGCTGTAATAATTTAAATAGGACTACTCATTGCTCAACTGCGGCATATGAAAAAACTCCCAACGTTTATTTTTAGTGCCACTATTTCCAGTAACTTGTTTATTTTTTGACAATATGTTAAGATTCTTGCAGATGCGTTGATTTATCAAGTCACTTCCTAATGCTTCCACAGCACAAGTGTTTTAAGCAGCATTTGCCGACGAACCACGTGAAGGCAGCAGTTGCAGTAGTTTCTCCCAACTGTACCGGTTCTGAGCTTTTATTGGTTTCCGGATTTATTTGTTATTCGTGCTACAGCCAGTTCAGTGGTCGGAACGTTTGGTTTCCGATTTTGTCGGTGCGCAACAGCTGTGCATTTCCTTGCTCAGGGGTGTGCAACCATGTTGCACTGCCGGGTCAAATGCACATAACCGGATTGGTCAACGGGTCACAGCTGCATGTGTCAAGTTCTGCGGGTAGACAACTCGCTGGCCACCCACTGAAGATTGCAAATACCCTTTAAAAATCTAGACTCTAGACCTTTCCGCGGACCACAAAACGTCAGCTCTCGGGCCCCGGGTAGTACACCACATTCCTTGCTAAACAACGAAAGTAACAAGGGTCTGCATGCTGTTCCCGCTTGCATTATTTTATATCAGGCACGTTGTGTGCTATCAGCGAATTCTCACAGAAGTTGCCGATAGCTGGTTTCTTCTAAAGAATGGCCGTTTTGTGTTTTATTCCCAGAATCTTTTTCGGGCCAACGCTATTCCTTAACTATACAAAATGTTCTGTCACTATAAACTAAAAAAGTACTGTTTTTTTGCGACCCTGGTAAACTCAATGCTAGAGTTAGTGTTTTTAGTAACTTCTTAAGCAGCCGTCGTCGTACACTGTTGGTTGCCAGAGGACAGGCAACTTCACACCATTTCAATACCCTCGTGGCATCAAAAAAACTTTCTGTTTGTTTCAGATCGACACAATTCTTTACTATAGCGACGGCGGAATCAACAAAGCCGTTGAAAACTGGGGCAGGGTTCTTACAACACGCTATCACAAGCGAAGATCTCTCATGGAGAGCGACTTCACTATTAACTATCTTGGCTATTGGACTGACCAAGGTAAGCTACGGTTTCAACACTACAGCGTTGAGAAAAATGAAGGCAGCGGAGGTTCTTGTGTGCCATGCATGCGAATTAATGAAACGATAAATCTCTCCCTATGTATAATGAATGAATGATTCAAAGCAATCGGCCCTTAACTTGCTTGTGCTTGTATTTGACCTAAAAATAACCAATGTGTCGCGTAAATATTTGTTAAATCTGATGAAATACAGTTAATGTCCCTTCAAACATGTCATTGGGTTTGCTGAAACGCTCAAACTGCAACAATTTATGGTCATCTTCGTGAAGACGATTAACGTTTCCTGCGACATTTTGTAAATTTTTCGTGACATTCTAAAAATTCCCGAAGTGTGGAAAAACCATTACATTGCTCAATATCTTTCCTGCGATTATACGAAAGCCGTTCTTTACAATACAATTCTTTGCTTCGTGTGTTGTTCAGACCTGTGCACGATTCAATACCTTGCGTTAAATCGTATGCCGTATAGCCCATCTTTGTACTGTTACCATTCTGCCAAGTTAGACTTCGGAGCATGCACGGGATAATCAGTCGATGGTTTCATCACCTAAAACCACCAGACCATGTGCCTCATTAGGAGATCGATGTTTGCGACACTTCAGGACAATATGATCTGCAGTTTGTTCTTCGGCATCCCACCCGCAGACCGCTGATGAAACCCCATGTGCACGTGTTGACGCTACACCGTCCGATCCGGCACGCACTATAAGTGCGATTGAGCCTGCTGACCCACGCTGCTCTTGGGAGGGACAGTCCAGCAGGGTTGGTTCTGACGTTGGTAATGAAATCAAGGAGTTTGGTGTTGCTTTCCTCCACTCCATCACTGTTCGTGGCTGGTCGTTTACAGTGCAGTGCTGCTGTCCATGAAAAAAACGAGTAGTTCCTGCGCAGTTGGTACAAATGGATGTCTAGATTTAGCTTCCACTTCTTCTCGTCAGTGGGCTGGTTTAATATGTTATTGGGTATCTACAACTCTGAAAAACAATTCGACATTAGCTCCGCATGGCTGGAATACTGGAAGAACAACCCTCCAACCGGTGGAGACGTCATTGAAGATTCTACAGTACCTCATCCAGGGTTCCACACTGCAACCAGACGCCAATGGGCAACAGCCAACCGACTAAGAGCAAAGCATGCCAAGACTTCCCAAACACTCCATCGATGGGGAGTAAGCCAGAACCCAAGTTGTCCATACTGCGATGCAAACAGTTGACCACCTTGTTCTGACCAGCCCGATCACTCACAAACGCGGTAGCTACCACACGATCCAAAATGTGACGATTTTCAAACTTGGTTGAAGGATACCGACGTGAATGTCTAACGGGTGTCATACGATATTACTATAGTGGACTGGTTGGTGCAGAGTGGGGTAGGTGTCCAGGCTTCAAGGATATCATACAAGAAACAATGTAGCTCTTTTGTAGCGAAGTCAGCAGGTCGGATGCCTGCCAGGATCGGAAGGTTGTTCGATGGTGTAGGACGGATTTGGCACATGTAACGTTAAAATGCATTGTAGGCTTTGAATTCAGTATGGCACACAGGACTTTAAATTACGTTTTTGGTTTCTCCGTTGTCACAAGTCATGGATTTATGCGACAGGTGCTTTCTACTACTACAACACGGAACCTAACAAAAACTACGAAGAAACCATTCACGATGTTGTGTCATATATCAAGTCGATGAATATTCCATATGGTTACCTGCAGTATGACTCGTGGTGGTACTACAAAGGCATTCATGACGGAGTAAAGAACTGGACAGCAATGCCCAGTGTGTTCCCGAACGGAATGAAGTGAGTGGTGCTGTTGTTTAACGTCGCGCAGTTGCTTCTTTTTTCCCAGGAGTTTCTTATTTTATTGTATCTGCAAATACTTTTTGTGAAAATCGAATTTTTTGTTGCTGTACATCAGAGTCTTTAAACGTTTTCATCGATGGGTCACATAAGGCATTGCACAACAGTCCGAGGGCCGGACATCCTACGCAATGTGATTGTTACGGGGTATCCTACATTCTATGGAATCAACAAGTTTTTCGTAAATATATTATTTTTTCATTATCGACAAAATGTCTTCGCGGGCCGCAGTTGGGAGACCCCTGCTGTACATCCATAGATTGTGCTTCCGAACGCAATAGCTGTTTCTTCTTTCATTTCATCGCTCACCGTTGAGCAGCAACCTGGCGTACAATGTGCGCTTCCACCGAGGCAGGACCAACCGCGTGTACCTTATTGCCAGCAGCAGCTAAACTAGTTGTGACGAGACTGCTTGGGTCTTTTCCAGCAAACTGTTCCAATCGCACGGCATGCCAGTGGCGGCGCACAACCGGTACTGGGCGGCAGACACGACCTACGCCAAGAAGAACAACGGCTCGTACGATTTCTACGTCGAAACGGAGAAAGCAATCCCAGACGACCCAGTGCGTGATTTCTTCTTTACTTTCTCATTGTTTTTTTATTACACAACGCCAGTTTGGATAAGATGTCCAATTATCTTCGGAGCGGCATGGCAGCAACAGATCTGTCAAGGTTGTTATGCAGAAAATTGATATTTTCTTTCGGGAAAAAACATCCTCTTTTATCTAATTCGAATGTGGGTAGGATCGCCTGCGAATGGGCCAGAAGCAATTTAAAATTGAATAACGAAAACAAATAAGAAGCAACAAAAAAACTACTCTGCTGTAGCATACAGCAAAAGCATTGTAACATACAAATGTCGCGTTTTTGCTTTCAATGCTTGTTTGTTTGTTTTGCTCAAGCGTTTCTGGAAGGATCTGATGCGTTCTAGCAAAGCGTGGGGTCTGATTACTTACGAGCAGGACTGGTTGGAAACTCAGTTCACGGAAATGACGGTACATCCTCTGCAATTTTCTGCAGTTTTTAAAAGCGTGTTTATGCCATTCGTTGTTTTCGTGTTACACTTATGATATGAATCTTGTTTTTCCTGCCCAGACATTTGGCACTTACGCAAATTTTTGCGAAAAGGGGCAGTGCAGCGTTTTTTATTCGTGATGTTGTATGCTTTGTAAGGATAGTGCCACTTGAACAGTTGTCAGCCCCAACTTCCGTATGACGTTCGCTGCTGGCACAAAGCTGTCGAGTTGGTGTTGACGGATCGGAGGTTTTTGTATCCTGCCGCAGTTGGATATATCATAACTGCAGCGAGGTTAGATTCAGAGATATTCTTGACGAGTCTCAGTTATGAAAGTCGCAACACGAACTTCACACTGTTGTTTTAGATTACAGTAATTTAAACTTTTTTCATCATGTTAGGTTTACTGGTCCATACTTTGCCAGAAATGATTTTAAGCTCACACTAAGAATATAGAAGATGTGTTAACTCGAAGGTGCTGGTTTGGTCAGGTGATGTCAGATCGTCTCTACAGATCAACACCAACATTTCAAACACCACCTTGGGTTTTAAAGCTAGAACTGCGCAGAACTTTTCCGCATGGAGTTAGTTTTTGCGGCTTGGTTGTTTTTTCTGAACTAAAGCAATAACCTTATGCTTTTTGACAACGCTCTAAAAAGGAGTAGTTGAGGGTCAAAAACACCATCGTTGCTGGCAGAGATTGGCTTACGCACTTCCGGGTGCTTTTAAGCGCTTGCTGCAAGATTGTTCCACGCATGAGTGGTTCCTCCCAGGCCCGAAACCAGGGGGCAACCTGGTAATTGCCCAAAATCGTGTCTATTAGTTAGGTACAACAACAAGTTACAATAATTTTTCCCCCGAAAAAGCACAAAAACAAGATACAATCACTTTGTTCCTCCGAAAATATCAGCGGGTTGAGGCCCTGTACGGTCCTTCCTGTTGCCACTTGGCAACGTCCTAGTTTGATAAACTGTCTTGCTGACTGCATTTTGTCCCTGCTGCCTGGTTGTAGCTCATTGCAGCATTAGTAACAGAGAAAGGGCGTGTAAAGCATTAACTGCACAATGTCGATCTGAGCAAACACTTCATTTTACAGATAACTCACACTAATATCAGCATCGCGCGTGATTGGATAATGCAGATGGGCGAAGGAGCCGCGGCGTGTGACGTCACAATTCAGTATTGCATGGCGCTACCGCGTCACATGTTGCAGAGTGTGGAAATTCCTGCTGTTACCCAGGTAAGCAGGTAAGGTGAGCACTGAGCAGACAGTCATTTCGACTGGCTATATCAGAGCTCGAATAATAGACGCTTTTATAGGTCGATACCGATATTTTTCATTAAAGATTTTTGCATTAGTCAAACCACAGTTGAAAGATTAAAACGAATAAATTGAAACCAACTCACAGGAAAAAGGCTGCGCGCCGTGAGGACCAGGTCAAGGAATTTAGCTGTAATACATCAGAGATGGCGTAACAACTTACGCTTCCGAATACTCTGTACAAAAAACAGAAAGGCAATGAATCTCATGAAGGGATACTGCCGAATATAACTGCGAAATTTTGCCGTTATAATGGATCGTTGTTACATCGGCCGACTTAATATCAGCGTACCGATGCATCGGTCGATCATTATGCTATACCCTGTTTGAATTTGTCTCAACTCTCCTTAACGTCTGGAACTTTAAGCAATTATTTTACAGTCGCCGTATCGCCTTCGGATGACAGTTTAACAAATTTACTTTTTTCTGCGTTCGGTCTGCGCAACCTTATTTAGCGCTTTTTTGCAGCGAGTTGCTATAGTTAAGAAGCAGCTCTGTTGAGGTTTTTGTTTGCACCTTTCCGTCTTGGCTCTCCAATGTCTTTTTTCAACCTGCAGGCGAGAGTTAGCGGCGACTACGCTCCCGGGAACAGTCAATGGAAGCTAGGAATCACCTCGATGTTCGCCCACGCTCTTTACGTGGCGCCGTTCAAGGACACCTTCTGGACAACAACCAACCAGACAGGCAACCGCTACAACTCATCCGAACCGAACGTTGAACTGCAAGCTGCCATTGCCACTCTGAGCACTGGGCCGGTTGGACCCAGTGACAAGATAGGTGCTGTTCGAATTTTACCTTAAAAGCGAGCAAGTCGAATGTGTGGAAATTTTTAATCGCCGAGGCTCTTCTCAGTGTTTTGCATTGGAATAGGATGCAGTGCTCCCAGACGAAATTCTGTAACTCTTACCATGGCGGGGATTCTCGAAATTTGGGGGGTTCGAGGAGTTCGTCGTCCTAAGGGGCGTAACGAGGCAGGGCAAGGCTTAAAGCGGTACCAACCTCCCATAAAACCCTAGAAAACCAGTTTCATGTCGTGAATGTTGTTGTATCGCAAAATTATTCCATCAAATGTTCAGTATCCAGAAAGAGCGGCTTTAAGGTTAAATCACATTTTTGGAAAAATTGATCAATATGAAAAATTCAGTTCAGTTGAATGCTATGTAGCGATTTTGCAGTTTTGTTATTGTTCATGTGCCAGCTAGCTCATAGCAACTTTAAAAACGTTAACAAAGACAAAGTTTATGCATTGATTTGTTTTAAGCGAAGACGTTTGAGTTCTTTGTTGTTACTGTAGCTACAACGTTTCATATTGTAATGACATAATGTACAAACTGACAGGTAACGTGACGTTCTTACGACGTAAATGACATACGTGCATGACGCTTGAACTTACGCTAAGAAATAATGCTCCTGAAAGAACTTCACTCGCCCGAACATTGATCTTTGCCAACGTGATTTCTGTTCAACAAACCAATTTCAGCACAAACCAGTTGCGGAAGTTGCATGCCGCCCTAATTCCCGGTTGGCCGGTCGTGTCGATTGATGACAAAACAATCAAAACGTTCGCAGGTTCGAGCAAAAGCTAACTGAACTTGTAGAAGTAGATACTGACCTATTTATTCGCATCTGTTTGATTAAATTAGTGCATGCACTTTAGTAGGTTCTCAGGTGAAAGCATGCGCCATTTTTACGGCGAATAAATTCGCATTAGATATTTTAAACCCTGTCTAATTTTATTGTTGTATTGGGGTCTGGATTCTAATGCAGGTCAGTCGTGGGTTTTCGCACGACAATGTCAAGAACTGCATCAAAAAACTTCCAAAGTTAAAAATGAAGTCGAAAGACCGGCATTTGTGCAAAACAACCTCGCTCATACCACTAATAGTTTATGTCCTTTTAGGTTCTTCGCCAAAGATAATATTTTGTAGTCAGGGTTGAAAATGCGGTTTGTAATTGTGCGTGCGACTGGTAAACCATTAAAATGTTCTTTGTGGCAAGTGACGACTTCACAGGTGAAACGAACGTGGACTTGTTGATGAAGTGTTGTCGTTCTGATGGTTTGATCCTCAAACCTTCCAGGCCCCTCACTTCGACTGATGACAACATTTTGAAGCATGCGTATCCGAACATGACGGGTGAGTGTTTCGGAAGTGGACTCGGTGGCCAAAGCGTTGTTCTTCGCGTAGTATCTGTCACCTTCCTTATCGTTTGCAACAGCAGTTTCGTTTCCTGATTCTTGGGCATGACGCTAAACAACAACCAGTTCTGCGGGTTGGGTGAGACTGGAGTACTCTGCAGCCGTCACTATTACGAGACCCACTCTGACCCGAAGTGGTTACGCCTGGCAGAGTTCCAGCTGTGTATCAAATGTAGTCTCATTTAAGGGCGAACTGGGCTCTTCAGCTATGCAAGAAAATCAGTCTCGGTATGAGGAAACTGATATGCAAGTGGGCAATATTTCTCCACTCTGGCAGCCTCTACTGCTGAACTTTGCCTCGACAGATCAGCACACATCGCCTTTTCCTTGGAATTCACTTGGGAATGCGATGTGTGGTCCACTGGCCGCCGGGCAACTCAGTGCCCGCGACCTTTGCTGGGATTCCCTTTGAAATTTCCCAAAGCGATCATCTCTTGTGGAGGGTTCTGCCGCGCACATTTATTTCTTACACACGCAGTGTACTCGCATTTGCGCCGTTCTATCATCTTCTCGTGGACGTCACTTCCGCTTCGTTATAAGCTAGACACCAAAACATCAGTGGTGTGTAGTTTACAAGCAACTTCGTTTCAGGATTTTGGCTTCAAGCGACTAATCACCCAAAGGGCCTCACCCGTAGCCCCCACTGGGGAGCCGTTTTTAGGTGAGCGCCGCATTTCATAAGCGTATAGCGCCCAAAGCACTTGTAAAATTTGAAAAATTTGATTACTTTTTATGGACGATGTTTTTTAAATCTCAGCCATGTATGGCTGAAAACGAGAGCGTCATTGTGGTTTTCCTGGTAGAAGGGAGCACCATGTTGGGGTGAGGCAACCCTCTCTACGCATCTTTTTTCGCAGACCTTGAGATATTCAGCTTTCTTGCTCCTCATATTTGGCAGCGTGACCTACAAGCACGCTTTTCCTTGCACGATAATCCAATTTTCTTTTTAGCCACTCTCTAATCTTATCGGCACGATTTTTTTTGTTTAAAGGCGCGTCAAACCTTGAGGCGGAAATCTACACAACCTACACCGATCTACTTCTTTACACTCCGCACGGACAGAGCGCGCTCAGATTCGGAATCGCCCTCGCTGCCAACCTGAGCACGAAAAACTTCCAAATCACACAGAGCGCCATGTATTTGGACGAAGTGAATGTGAGTTGCATTTTGCGTTAATCAAGCGCGGCGACTCATTGCGACCGCTTCGGCATTGGAAGGTCTGGTTTTCGATTCCAAGTCGGGTCGGACCAAGACCTTATAAATTGGTAAGGGGGATTTTTTTCTGGCGTACACGGTGTCGGGAAATCTGCGGGCATCTTTAACGTACATTCGGGCGAGGGGGTCGTACGCTTGCTTTGCCACCGGAACACATTCATGGAGAGCAAAGCAAAATGCATGCGCTTACGTCACAAACAACCTGTGTGTCACCTTGAACCAGGGATTACCAACCTTTTTGACACTGAAAGCTAGCTACTCCTTGGGTAACGATTAATTCGAAGGGTTACCAGTTTGCCAGCCTACACACTGCTTTGGTTCACGAAAAGCGGAAGTGCTGAATAGCCTTACAATGAATATCACGGCACACTATCACTACACACTGCTGAAATAAAAATTTTGCTCAGGTTACCTGTAATATGCTATAATTAATGATATCCATCTACGTGAAGACACTGATGTTGTTAACGTTATTTGTCGAACAGGCGCGGCGACCTGGCGCCCGCGGGAACCGTGTTCGTAATCCCTGCTTTGAACAAATCTGTGCATAGGCTTTGCTGGGGGTTTGTTCTCCTGCATTCTAGGTATCGACTTTACGCTTTCTTGTAACTGCTTATAAGTTCACACTCGGTGAAGACGTGCAGCAACTTACCTCATGTTACGTGACAGGATCGGTTATATCTAGTCAGAAGACGAAGGTGCAGTTATTTGACTGCTGCTGAAACTGATGGTAGTCGCAAGTCCTTAGCCAGGTTTTAGAGTTTGGGGGCAAAATACATTTTTAGGGGTACAAGATTTTTGTTTTGGTTGTAGGTTAAACAAATTTTTCTGGGCACAACAAAATTTTGGAGCAACAAAAAAATTTGGGTTGGGCAGTGTCCCCGAATTCTTATCATTGCCATGGGCCTGGGTGGCAAATCTTGCCTCTTTCTCGTTGTGAAAAGGTTAACGTATGAATGATTAAGTGTCATTTGTGTTCTCATCTGTGCCATATGCAAAAACCAGGGAAATATGAGGATCGCTTCATTCAAGGCAGCTTTTGAGAATCGGTATGGCCTGAGATATGGCAACCAATGCGAACAGAAACACTTAATCAAGTTTGAAGAGGGCGCAATTGCAAAATGACAAGGTATTTCCAGGACCGTCTTGCCACCCATACCCAAAGCTGCTTTTGTGAAATACTAGTTGGTATTGTTGCGATCGGAAATCCCGAGTGGCATGTGCGCAAAGCTTTGCACCGTGGCAGCAAGCCACAATAGAGATCATGCTCGCAATCTCTTACTATTGCTTGCTCGCGCTACACATATGATGGTGTTATTCTTCAGGCACATCCCGTTCGTGGTGAATCACACAATCAACGCAACACCACCGGAAAGGTTGCAACAACATCCCCTCGTTTTTACAACGAACCACACCGATCGCACTTTCTTTGTGTGAAGGCTGAACTCCGCACGACCTTCACATCCTGGTCACAGCACCATTCTGTTGCGATCGGAAATCCCGAGCGGCATGTGCGCAAAGCTTCGCACCGTGGCAACAAGCAACAATAGAGATCATGCTCGCAATCTCTCTTGCTGTTAGTTGCTCGCGCTACACGTATGATGGTGTTATTCTTCACGCACATCCCGTTCGTGGTGAATCACACAATCAACGCAACACCACCGGAGAGGTTGCAACAGTATCTGACACTTCAGCTAGAAATTTCAGAATCAAAAAATGCGGAACCGCACGGTTTGCGCTTTTTGCCCATCGAGTGCTTCCGTGCAGCAAAAGGACAACGCGGATTCGTCAAGTTAATGATTCTTTTGCCCGGTGCGTTGCAAACTGTGACCTTCGGACTCGCTTCGTATGTGATATCGTCGTCGCTGCATCGCCCTGCAAGTAACTCCATGTCCACGCGTTGTCGACCTCTTGAAAATACTTTAAACGCACAGGGAAACGAGACGCACTACATCGCTTATCAAGGTCATCCGGAAACAGGTTTCAAACTTCACGTCTTGAAGCCTGCCGAGAAACTCGCTATCCCACCTTGTTCTCTGAAAGACTTTCAGCTGTGGCATGTCTCGCCTGTGGTTTCACTCTCGTGAGTTCATGGCTTGCGTGGATGTTTCCTGATGTGTTGTTCTCGTGCAAAAACTGTTTTTGGATTTGATGCGGTTGTAGATGCCCCGCGGTCAATGACACAATTTCTTGAAACATTTCAAAAAGTCATTCGGACAACCTTAAGTTTTCAGTTTTCCACCTAAACCAAGCTTTCAGAAATTGTTGGTCAATTTATGGTGAGCTTGAAGGTTACGTAGTTGTTTTAAATTAACTAAGGTCGTTTACTTCCAGTTAAATTGAACAGGGCTTTTTGTAATATATGTAACCTTCATGTTTCTCAACATGTTCGCCTATTTTCAGAGATCGAATGGCGCTTTTGCCTCGTGCAAAATTTTTTTTACAAAAACCATTCATGTCTCAGTTAAACAACTGCTTTCTGTAAATTGTTCGCAAACTAAAACTGTTGTAAGAATTGATCGATTTTTATTCGTGTCGGTTTTTGAAGCAAAATTACGAAGTTTACACTTTGCTTCTTTTCCAACTCTTATACACCCCTTTGCGAATTTCCTGTTGTCAATTATGTTTCAGCTCACAAGCAAGAATATTTCCCAGCACATAAAATTTTACACAATCAGTACTTTTATTCAGCGAAAATAGTTCGGCCGCGATTTTGGGCGAAAGAAGCAAATGGGCTCCAGTCTCTTCTCGTCGTATTCGTGGCGTTGAAATAAAAGGAGGAAATTTCCTGCTGGACATCGCGGGTGGAGCGAACGAGGTATATCAGGTGTTTTTGTCTTATCAGCCTTGATCTCGAGTTGCTTTTTCTGTTTAGATATCCATACTTGACCTTATATGGATTGACGGCAAACGACCTGGTGAGGATAGCTTGGAATAAAAACCTATCTCTGCGTCTCGTCACACAGCAAGTTGGTAAAATGAACTTTCTCACCACTGTTGCCGCCTCTGCAATAGTCCTTTTGGCCAGTGGCCACCATTTGGAAAAATCCAGTATTGGCCCCCCGGAACAATCTTTCCAACGCCCATGGTTTTAATTGTAATGTTTCTCGCTGCGAACCTGGTCACGAAATGGTTGCCACTTCCACCGTTTCAAGTTGCGTTTGTTTTGATATTATAGGTTTGAGGTGGCCTTCCAAACTTTGGTGTTGTAAATGCGTTTCCATCATGCCGTGATTTCTTGATCGAGAAAAAACTTTCTGTCATATTTTACTCGCATTTTTGTTGGTGTTATTAGACTCCTTCTAAGTGTGGGATAAATTTTGCTCGTTGAATGACGTTTTCCTCTTTCCTGAAAGTTCTGAAGCTCTGACTTTTCCATGTAAAAATGTGACAAACATTTCTCTTCCATGTAAAAATGTCACAGGGAGCCATTTTATCTTGCTGAGCTTTTGTCTTCTATTTTTGTATGGATAAAGATTTACAGTCAAATTATATCAAATTGTGACGTTAAATCAGTGACGCGTGGCTTTAAGCGCTGTTATATTTTGCTGATGTTTGCGATCACTTAAATTTTTTTCCGCGGAAACCTTCGAAGCCGCGATCTTCAACCACCCGCTTGATTTTCTGAATCGCAGAAGCGCGCTTACCACATGCGTTGGATCGATACCTCATCGTTAGCGCACACCGCTATCACCAGTGGCGTAACTGACGGGGGGGCAGGGGTGGGCACCGCCCTCCCTGGCAGGCTAAATGTAAAAAATGGGCCCCCCTGTTGGCTTGTATTGCGGTATTTAGTATTATTTTGATTTTAGTAGGTTTTTGTTTTCAGCGTTTTTCAAAAATATCTTGGAGTGTTTTCCGGTGATTTCGGGTGTGAGTACAGACGAAACCAGTTGACGGCATAACCAATTTGCCAAGATTTTTTGTTATGTGTTTAACTGGAATATGCGATTATCCGTATAAGACAAATATCGGCAAGTTTACCGCATAGCGACACAACCGCATAGCGAAATCACTATTAGGGGGGCCCTGTAAGCATTTTGGGGGGTCCATAATTGGGCTGCTATGACACTGTTCATACCTATTTGTTATTGTTTGGTGTGCAGCTCCATATTTAGACAAATTTGTTTGGCATTATTTGCTTAGTAGTTGCTAAATGACTGTGGTTTTATCGCTGATGCGGAGAGATCAATGAACTACTCAAAAAATCCCGTTTAGGATTTATTACGTTTGTTGTGTCGTTTACTCAGGCAGTGCCCAGAATCTACCCCCATGCCTCATAAATTCAAGCATTTGGTGTCTGTAAGAAGAGTGGAATTTATTTAGGAGTTAATTACCAAAATTCAGGTGTGGTCAGGGGCGTAACGAGGGAGGGCAAGGGGGAACAACTCCCCGGGCGCCGAGTCACTGCGGTGGGCGCCAAAAAATTCCAGCAATGTCACAAGTACTTTCGTCAAAACAGCACATTTGCTTGCGAAAAACATCAGATTCGAACACGGGGCGCCAAACTTGCTTCTTGGCCCGGGCGCCATCTAGCCTTGTTACGTCTCTGAGTGTGGTGGGCCTTACAACAAATCATAAGCCTACCTTACCTAGGCACAAGTCATTGATGAGTTATGGGCATCAATTTTAGAAAGGATATGTGACATGTAAACTTGAAATTCTACGTTAAAGTCATTTAACGAATTGAAGCTCATCACATTACCCGACAAATCTTTTCTGTTTTTGTGGAATAGCGCATGAGTTTTTGGGAACTAATTATCGCATACCCAAACGGTGGCCAATGGGCCCCCTTCAGCTAAGTTTGCCCCCCCTGTCTCAAACCTCTAGTTACGCCACTGGCTATCACGTGCCGCATATGTCAATGTGCTGCCTTCTCCAACGAAACGCTGCGAAAAAGTTGCTTTTTGAATTGAACAGATGGTATCGATGGACTTTGTCGTGAATGGCGTGATGACAACAGTGACCTGCAAACTACCCGCCACTGGAATTGCGAGAATGTCGGTCAACTCCAAGCAATGTTTCTAAATCTCTGAAGCCTTGTCTCCCGGACCGCTTGAAAAGAAAGGCATTGCGGATTTTTTTTCCAATTTACTAGTAATTCTTGTTTCGCGATTTCATGAAGACTCTTCCAGCATATCTAATGGTAGAAAACGTGATCACTCAGGAAATTATTTCCAGAAACAAAAACGCAATGAAAAGAAATTCGCAGGATGTGATTTTGCGGAACATCAAATGTTTTACCCTGCTTGAAAATTGTGTCTGAAATTGGCAAACAAACGGACAACCAAGGCAAATTCTGGCAATATTTTGCCACTTGGAAGTTATTTTTCTAGCGAAATACTTCTGCTAGAGGTAGGCACACACATTGCGAACTACAACAGGCTTGCAGTAAGCTTGTTTGCCACCACATTTACATTTTAGGCCAAAAGCCTTTATTTTTGTTGAAGCACCAAAGTTATAGTGCTTTTGCCACCATTGTGGATATTTGCCAACATCATCTATCTCCGCTCTCGAATGGGCGGCCCTTTCTGCACTTTTTAACAGTTTCGACATTCTGTTTTTGAGTTTACAACACTGGCTATAGAACAAATCGGAATGGCTTAAGAAAGCTTCCATTTTCGCGAGGTGGCTTATGCTGCATGTTTCTTTCCATTTTGGTTAATGCCAGAGCAACATGCAATGCAAAAGAAGAATCCTAAGTTCGAACCGTCTTGTGCACGTGTGCTGTTTTTCAAATTCTTTTCAGTCCCCTAATTCTTTTGGTACAAAAAGAAGACTTGGCGGGAGCCTTAAGATCACCGGCTGGTTCGTCGTTGCACGAAAATGCAGCGTAATCAGCAGCGCTATACGAATCCACATAAGCATACTTTATTCTGTAGCCTGCCAACGTATAACGCGGGCATTTAACAGGCATGAAAAACGCTTTAGCCCACCAACTGAGGTTTGTGGAGATTTTCAAACTACTTCTTTGCAACGAATTTCTATCTAACGATCCAAGGGACTATATTAAGTAACTGCATAGCCGCCAGCGGCACCACGAACAGCTATTACTTTCTATTGCATCGCACTGGTTTTGCCGAAAAAATTGAACTGTTGGTGCCAAGTGCACAATTCTACTTCAGTAATGAAACGACCAATTTTAATCGCGACGTGCAATAAAAAAGCTTATTTTTTGGGAACTGTGTAGACTGTTTTGTACCCTTTGTCATAGCCTTAGCAAGAGATTATCCCTTAGCCCTTCAAGAACCGCAAAGCTACTAGTGGCTCGAATTTTGTCCAATCAAGACTTGCCGACCGATAGAGCTAGAGAGCTAATCGAACTCGCTAAACAAGCAAAAAATCTCCTAGCTTCGATTAAAACAATCCGGTCACTTTTGGTTTTGAAGGCAGCGTGCCGTCACATGGTGGTCCCCGTGACGTCCTCGGGACATGAGAAAAACGTTCAAGTGCCAATTCACTTGCTTAGTCTTTTAAAACAAACTAGGCAAAAATCCACATCTTTAGCGCCCTTGATTGGCCATCTAGCGGTAGTGGTTGACAAGTGAAGGCCAAAAAACGGTAATTTAATTAATTAATCTGTCCCTATTTGCTGAACAGCTCCTCGGTCCGTATTAGTACAAGATAAAGTTTTCTGTGGAATGTTGCAGCAGTCAAAGAATTTCAAAGTTATCTAGATTTTTAGCGTCTTTTATGTAGTTGTGCTTTGTTCGACAGCACTTTTCAATGGAATAGGTTTTATCAACGATCATCTGTGTAGAAACAAGCTTTGCCTCGGGAAAGCGACATTGTCGAGCCAGAACATTTTCCCTTTAGTGAAAAAAGAACTGTCGTCTATACCAATTTTGTAACTGCATCCAGAAACACATGGTGCTCTGCGGAACAAAAATTTTCTGTTCATACGAGATCATGTGACGGCCATATGAAGACGTTTCTTTAGTTGGCAACTTTGGAAAGTATCTGTGGATTGTTAGCAATTTTCGAAAGACTCTGTAGATTGAGACGACAATGTGGTTCAGACAGGAAAGTAGTCAAGCAAAAGTTCTTCAGAAACAACTACCATCGTACAACAAAGCTGGTCCACTACCATTGTCCGTACTTTTTGCAAAGGAAGACGTCACTGACAGCGTTATACTGACAAATCGTTATCTAGCGTTGACAAACAACGCTTCGAGTTTACGCTTTTCATTATTTTAGGAGCCCGCCCCTTGCTGCGTTATATAGATTGATTTAAAAAATAATAGAAAAATGAGATGGAAAGTTTCCAGTCATTTGGAAATGTTTAGCACGTTTTTGTTGTTTATAACTGTTCCAGTGCCAACTTTCAATCTTTCAAACACTTTGCATCAAATATAAGCAGTTGTGAGACAGAATCGTTATCTAGCTAGAAAATACACTCTGAAAGCAAGGGTGTACTGACTAGTGAAAACATTTACAACTAGGTTACTAGGCTATACGCTTCATACAGGCTGTTGACCGCTTAGTAGTTGTGCGGTTGGCAATTGTCTGATTGGAAGTTGTCCGGTTGGCAGTTGTTTTGCCAGTTGTTCTTTTTACTTTGGTAATAAAATACTTCTAATGACCAACACATCTGGTTGTTATGGACATCGGATGATCTGTGGAATAGACTGTTGCAAACACTGGGCAGTAAACGGTCATGCAACCTGGGCACTAATTTGACCAATTCCTAACTGTAGAGAATGACTGATGCTCAGTGGCGGAACTGACGGGGGGCAGACTGCACTCCATAGCAAAAAGCAAAGTAAATGTAAAAACCGGGTCCGCACTTGCATTTCTTTATTTTGTATTCTTTTGGTGCTTTTTTGCGTTTTCCAGAGTGTTTTCCGGCGATATCAGGTTTTATTATAGTCATCCGCATTAGCCTAACTATAATTTCTCAACTTTTTTCTGAATGTTGGCCAGCGGGCCCCCTTTGGCTGCGCTTCCCCCTGGCTCAGGGGCGGACCCAGGGGGGGCGGTTGGGGCGATCGCCCCCCTAAAACCTACGAAAGTAACTTTTTTCACCATAATTTTGTACAATTCGAAAAACAGCATTCGCGATGTAAGGCCATTTTGACGTCCAATGTTTTGTCACAGCAGTGTTGTGAAGCAGGGGCGGAGCCAGACATTTTCATTTGGAGGGGCCAGTTTTGCAACAAGGGGAGCTGCCAGTGGTCTGTGTAGGACTTTCAGAAAGAGACCTGAAAAATTTTTGGGGGGCCAGGAAAAGTTTTGGGTGGCAGTGGCCCCCCCGGCACCCCCCTAGCTCCGCCCCTGTTGTGAAGTATACTTCATGTCGCTTACCGTAGTGAACTCGTAATGACACTTTACTGCCAAATATTACTGAAATCGCCCCCCCTAAACTTACTGGCTGGATCCGCCCCTGCCCTGACTCAAGCCTCTAGTTACGCCACTGCTGATGCTTTGCAGAAAAAGGGTTCCTTTAAGTCAGGGGCGGATCCAGGGACGGGGCGATTGGGGCGATCGCCCTCTCTAAAGCCTACGAAAATAACTTTATTTGCCATGATATTGCACAATTCGGAAAACAACATATCAAAACCAAATCCGAGCAAGTCTTTGGTCATGTTCCAATTTCCCACTGTTCGCGATTTAAGAACATTATGTCGGACATTGTTTTATCACAGCAGTGTTGTGAAGTATACTTCATCTCTCATAAAGTAGCGAAGCCGATATGAGACGTGACTACCAAACATCACTGAAATCGCCCACCCCCATAACGTTACTTGCTGGATCCGCCCCTGCTTTCGGTAGATGCTGTTTACACCAATATTTACCTACATTAATATGAGGACTTTGTAGTAACTGTGATATTTACGATAGGCGTGGCCAAGGGGCCATGGTCCCCCCAAAATTTGAGCCTACCCTATTTAGTAATTTTGTACTTTGAGAAGCGGTGTCCCAAACAAAATGCTGTTGCTCGCCTACAGTCAATATTTTGTCCCTCCAAAAATTTCCGCCCAAAAAAATTTTGAGCTGGCTATGGCACTGATATTTACCATTTTGGTGTCATCGTGGAAAACGTGGCGAGGTGATTTTACGCCAAAGCTGAGTTTGTGTCAGCGGAGTTTTATAAAGACTGTAAACACTTGTAAACAGTCTTTCTACAAGAGAATTATCGAGTTTGTATTGGGTACACTGTACCCTCGGATAAACTTTACTTCAGGTGTTGGAAGGTAATAACATTACAGGATTGTTTGTGAGGCTATTTCAGCATAAAAGGCCCAATTGAAATGATTCTGCGCAGTAGTTACTACACAGGGCTCCATTCTGTAATTTCTAAAAAACCCAGATTGTTCATGAAAAAAAACATTTGTCTACCAAAAAGAACCAGAAGTGCAAAAAAACATATGAAAGCAAATACGTGAGGTAAAACAGTGATTAACATACAGATTTGCTTATAGTTCTTCTTCTACATTTTTGTCTACAGCGTTAACATTAACATTCAGATCACTTTTCTCTGTTGCTCAAGACATTTTATTTAACTAATAATGCTCATGACATACTCCGTTATTGAGATCTCTCATTTTTCAGGTTTAGATGTACAGTAGCCGTTTTGCTGCAGGCTTCTTGACAATGCTTGTTATGCTTTTTCCTCAGTCTTGATTTTAGTGAGTTTGTTTTTGTTTTAACATGTCTAACAAAAATGTTCATTCTAGTGATGCAGTAAAATGCGGCAATCCGCAAATCTGGTCATTCAATCATAAAGTATTCCAAACTCCTATTTATCTTAGCCATCTTATGATCTTTGATGCATGTTATGCAGATAATACCTGAAATCAGGAATATAGGTCTATAGATTTATGGAAAAGGACACATGTTTAAACTATTGTGTATTGATATAGCCTCCAGCCTATTTTCTTTGCTGAAATATTTTGGTCATTTGTCTCCTATTAGTATTAAAATTTTCCGCAAAAGCACTCACTAGTTTATATTTTCGGGCATTATGACCGAATTGACTTAATTTTTTTGTCATTTAAAAAACTATCAGTGTATGACAGAAAAATGACCGAAAATAACTTAGCCTCCAGCTCATTTTCAGGCACAAGATGGGGAAAATGTAGGCCCACATTTGCTATTGAACTTGGATCTTGTGAGGTCTTGAGCTCCAAAGGGATCTAAACTCCCTAATCTCAAATCTGGCGCCAAATCCTTACTCCAATGCAAATTGTTTTTTAATTTCAATGAATAGCATAGGGCAACCAAAGAGTTTGAACATTCTGTCATAAACATTGTTTAACCGAATTCTTCAGCTGGTGTCTGGGACGACAACCGTTCACCCAAATGCAAATCTTTCATTTGTTGCTACAACCGTTTGTTATTCATTCGTGTTACTTCTGCTGTACGCGCAACTGCAGTGCTGACTGTACTGGATGGTGCGCAACCTACAGTATTTGATAATGATATTGATACGTGTTTGAGGGTGTGAAACCGACTGAAGATGCATTGTTTCACCCATTTAAGCACTTTTTTCACCTGATGATCACATGCGAACATTCACATTGCAAAAGCCGTAAGATATGTTTGTTATGCTATTAAATTTACCAACTGCCGAAATTCTATCTTCAAAAAAACTCAGATTTGACGGGATTTTTTATAATTAAACCTAGCCACCCAGATGGACTCAAAAAAACAGATCTGGGTGGAAAAACCCAGGAATGGGAGCCCTGGTTACTAGTTACTGGTACTGCAGCCTGGAATGCCTGCTAGTAGGTAGGCTACAGTTGGTGTGAGCACACAATGCATACAATTGTACCATCACAATCGAGTGTTGCTAAGTGGCATCCAAGGGATCTGTGCAGCCTGCCCAGCTCATTTGCAATTTGCATCCCTAGCATACGTTCAGTATACAGAGATATCCTTGCAAAGTTGAATTTTGTGAAAGCGAAAACACAACAGCAGCAAAAATGACCAACGATTTGCTGAAGTCCGTATCTAAAGAGGAGAGGGAAATATGTATCTCTAAAGGATATATTATTTCCGACAAGTACCTTGGCGGTGGCGTTGTGAGTAGAATATTCTTAGGTGAGGCTCAGCCTGAGAAGATCGAAAACAGCGAGAAACTGAAACTCATTCGGGAATCACCGGGTAAACCGTTGAAGGTAAGATGCAGCGTATTTTGTTTGAAAAAAACAATATGTTAAGTGTACGGTCACAGTCATTTAACAGCTAGGTGGCCTTGCAGCGAGTTTGTATTCTAGATTTCTACTCCTTCAAAGAGGATGGTACCACTGCTAGTGCATTAAGTGTGCTTTCACATGGTTGGAGTTGTCTACAATACATCTAATTTTATTTTTTCAAAAAACACCTATCAGAACTTTTTTTACATGCCCATTACTTTACTTGGTTGACTGAGTTTAACTGACTTCGGCATGCAAAATAGTATAAAACTTTTCTGCGTAATATGTGCTGCTCCCGTGTTACTGCATATATGTTGCAATTGCATTTGTGTTCCGTCCCTTTACGCACGAAGTATAGGAGTAATGCAAGTACCGGTACCCGTGCATAACGTAGCCAGGAGGGGGGCCAAAGGGGCCATGCCCCCCGAAATATTTGGAAAATATAGCCATTTTGTGCTTTGAGAGGCGTTTTTCTAAGCAAAATAGTGTTATTCGCCTAAAATCAAACATTGTGACCCCCCAAAAAATTTTTTGCGGGCTACGCCACTGTACCTGTGGACGCCGTACATTTCTAAATTCGTGTTGAAATGTCGCGAACAGCTGGATTAAATTCTAGGTAAGCTGCAAGAATTCTGACGTCACAGTCAAATTGAAAGCCTGCACAGTATCCTATAGACCAGGGGCGACCAAACCTGCTCTTTGTATGAGCCGCATATCGTAAAACCCAAGTTACAGACAGCGGCAACATAAAAATCTAAAAACACGAATTTATTTGCAATCTACGCTTCCGTGAAATCAATTCTTTTTAGAACGGCTTGCAAAAGTAATACTGCACGACAGTGGTTCTCAAACTTTTTTCGTTGCGACGCCTATGAAAAGGTTTGCTGGGCTTGCGACGCACCAGGAATAAGATGTTAATAAAGAGACATATTATCAAAGTTTTATAATTTTAATTTATTTGTTTATTTATGAGCAGACACGAAGTCCATTGTATGAACACATACACTCTGCAGAACGCAGGTTGACAAAAACAGACAAAACAGAACGTAGCACAAGGCATTGAAGCCGGAGGAATCACGGGGTTACAGACACTTTCTTAACACTATTGTTAGTTAACACGTAACACTTGTTACAGCACTACTTATAGACTGTAGGCCTATATAATTGATGAAAACACGATAGAAACGACCCTGATATTTTGTTTGATTTGTATTTTCGTTCAAATAAGAATAAATCACTGATAACTACCAGACACGTTTGTTATATCTTCCTTCTACAAAGATAGTTTTTTATGAACCCCGCAACTTGAGCTGATACGTCAAGCATATGTTTATCCGGCCCTTGCAAAGAAATACTGAGTTTATTAAATTCAGCAAAGATGTCACACAAGTACGCAAATTAAAAAAAATTCATTATAAGCTCAGGAATCCGTAATTGATTATATTTATAAGTAACTACTATTGCCTAGCTTTCATTTGTCTGACGCAAAGTAAACTAAAATTGCGCAATACATTTATTAGTAATTGGTACAATTTGTTTTACTATGCAATAATTGCAATTACGTAGTCATGAGATAGTAGATCCACTGTCAGCGTGACTGTACTTGAACTCTAACTGTTCTTTGGTAAAGGTATATAATTGCACTGAATTTTATTGTTATTACCTAAATTAATAAAACTGCACTGATTTTACTTTTGTGCGAAGCCCTTGGAAAGTTCAAACGACGCGCCAGGGTGTCGCGACGCACAGTTTGAGAACCACGGCTGCACGACACGCTTGCTAGAGCTACCACAGTACCAATTTACAATATTTCTACACTTTGCAATATAAATAACAAATAAAGAACAGATATATAATTTTTTGGAAAGCTCAAAGAGCCGCATGCAAAGGTTCGAAAAGCCGCATGCGGCTCGCGAGCCGCAGTTTGGCCACTCCTGCTATAGACAAAACCAAAGTTTTCTGTGTTGCTCTCACGGGTGTAGTGGGGCGGGAACGCGTGGGAACGGAGTTCCTACACCTTTTTCAAGTTTTTCTTTAGAAAGATTTTGAAGCTGCTTTAAAATGACTAGTTTTTTGGATGCGTTCCTTCACCTTTTTGTTAGCACTGCATACCTGGTTGCTCTTCAACTACACTGCAAACGTGAATCCGGCCAGACCTATTTATTGTTGGCGGACTGAGGAAAAAGCGTTTAAACCAGCGAGGTGGTTTAACTGTGATGTAAAAGCAAGTTAACAAACGTTAACGAATGGTGCCGGGGTCCCACATGAGGGCAATTCACGCTCACTGCTTTACCTCCCACATGAGATCTAAATTCAAGTTGTGTTGATGTATCTTAATCAGGTAGCCATCAAAATCATATATGCCGATGTTGGGACTGACCTTGTTCAACTTCTGGCCAAGTACGTGCCAAATGAGATCGCCAACATGGAAAGAGTCTATGGACATCCAAACATCGTGAGTGACTTTAATACTTATTTTGGGAGAGAGTTGGAAAGTTTTTCGTATTCTTTTGCAAACTTTTATATAATTCTTCAGCTGGCGCTGGTTGACAAACATTTGCTGTTCGGAACTCCGGGGTTGTAACAGGGTAAATTTAACCTGCTTAGGGGTAAAATTTACTGTATTATGATAAATAAACAATCAAAATGATTAAATTCACTGCATCGTATTGCAATTGCATATTTTAAATTGTTGAAAAGTTAAGGTTTTGCACCAGATTACGATTCAAACTTATGTTTAAGCATAACTTTTTGCGTGTATCACTCTTGTCAACAGCAATAAACTTGTACTTCAACAGCGCATATCCGCAAGGTTGAAGACTTAAGTTATCGATAAGAACAAAGCTACTATTGCTGTGTTGTCATTATACTTATTTCGACTCCAGGTAATTATTACTTTGAGCCCTCAACACTGAATTCCTTATTTCAAAACTCTTTTTCTCTGGCTCATTATATGCTTTTGTACAAGAGGAAAAACATAAAAAAAATTGGGCGGCAAAATTAATTTAATTTTTCAAGGGCTAAACGAGGGAAACAAGGTTAAAAACCTCTAAATGCAAAAACAAAATGTATAGTACGTACCTAAGCGGTAAGTCTTTGGAAGAGCAACATTATGATATTCATCTGCTCGTAGACAGACAAGAAACATGGTTTTAAGACATTTGAAAAGAAATCTGAACTTTGTTGCCTGAGTAACGTCGCTAGATTGCAGTTGTGGAGTTAATCTGCTGCAAAGCTAGTCATGGATTTGAGTTTTTGTCTTTCTGAACTCGTGTAACTAATCTTTTGCCTTTCAACATTTATTTTTTATCTCACGCAGCTTATGTTGTTGGATGTCTTCGTGTCGTGCAAACGGATTTTCCTGGTGCTTGAATACGCCTCCCGTGGCACCCTTGCAGACTTGTATCGCAAGCTGGTCGCCAACAAAGACACCGATCCGTTCATGGAAGAAGCCGAGGCTCGTTATTACTACCACGACATCATGAACGGCCTCGAGTACCTTCACCGACACAACATTGCTCACCGGTGAGTCTCTTGCAATTTGCAGACGAAACGTTTGGAAGGAACACATCAGCATAGGCGTAGCCAGGGGGAACCTAGTGGCTTTTCCACCCCCAAATTTTTAGAACATATAGTCATTTTGTGGCGTGAGAGGCGATGTCCCAAACAAAATATTGTTATTCGCCTAAAATCAAACGTTTTGCCCCCCCCCATTTTTGCGCTGGCTACGCTACTGCACATCAGTGGGTTACTCACAAGAAAAGTTCCTTCGTTTGTACTCATTTCAACTGCTTTGCGCTTCTTTGCCGATGACTCTTTTGCAAACGCTTTTTCCTCTTGAAACTCCCCTCAAAACTTCTGGTTCCCTGCCTGAGGTTTCCGAAAAGTGGTTGTTTTGAACACGTCACACGTTACAGACGTCCTACCAGCACAGGTGCCTTTTTCCAGGAAGGGTTGAAATGGCACAAGATGCTTTACGGAGCTGAGTCATGGAACACGTGACTCGCGAAGCTGATCATGCGGTACACCTGATCGCAAACATATTAATCAACAACAGCAGCTGTTGCACATTGAACCAACTGTTCCTTTCATGAATGGATAAAACGAACACTTGGTTCGTTTAGACTGAGAGAAACAATGACTTTGCCTAACGCATTCCGGTCAATACCCGTAGTTTCAAAACCCTTTCAAACTCAAACACTCCAAATGCCGGACTGCTCTTGACCCTTATTGTCAAACTACACCCCGCTTTATTCGTGTACTTTGTAATACCTAATAGTAGTCAGACACTATGCTTAAGAATAAATTACGATTTTTTGTAATTCAGAGGAAGACAACTGCGATCAAAAACAGCGTAAACGGTTACTCGATTGTTTGTGTAATTTGGGCTCACAAACATTTTGTGGCGAAGGCATTTTTTGAAGTGCATGAATTTTTGGCCAGCTTCTTTAATTTCAATCAGCCCTAGAAAATTCTGTCATCCACTTTGAGAAAGCTACAACTGGCCTTGTCGTAAACCAGAGAAGCTTTCTCACTTGAGATGATCTTGCTATGTTCAACGAAACTCATAGAAGACAGTTGTACAAATTACGATTTATCATAACTCCAGCTGCCATGTTTTTACATTATCAAGTCTAGAGAGGCATTTTTTTCCTATAGGGGTAAAGTGACTAGATACTTAGCAAAGGGAAGCACAAGCTTTGAACGGTACGATGTAATGGTAATCACTGTTTTTTATCCAGTACCATTTGCAATGCCAGTAATGTAACAACTGCAACCATTTTCACAATGCTGTAAATGAACAGTAATGTTGTGGATCTCGTCACACGTGCCTAATTCCAGCAATGTTACAACCCTTGTAACAAGTGCTCCAGAAAAAACCCAAGGTCTGTTTTTTCATGACGCACAAAACACAAAAATTTGTGGGAAGAACAAAACAACATTTTACTCAATGAAATCGTGCAACGCAACAATATTTTGCTGAAAAACCAAAAACCAAATATTCAGTCTTTGCAAATCTGTTATTTGGTAAAGGTTCAAATCGACTTACCACTGCGAAGGTGATCGCTTGCTGAAAAAAAAGTTTTCACCTACCAGTAACGGTATTTTACCACAAGTATGAAGATTGCTGGAATCCATGGAGTGCTATTACTTCTGACTGCTTCAGTGTTTTTTGACTGGTACGTGACGTTTTTTTTCTTGTATTTGCAGAGATTTAAAAATGGAGAACATTTTAATTGGTGACGATGGTCGAATCAAATTGAGCGACTTTGGTTTCTCGACTGCATGTCTTGGAATGGACGGTGGTCAGGACAGCACTTGCGCCTGTCTGCGGGAGAAGGCAAAGCTCTCGACAGTCGGCACCCCTGGTTACATGGCTCCTGAGTTTGTCAGTGCGTCGTGTGGATACAACGCAATCAAGGCTGACATATACAGCGTGTAAGCACTATATATGCACATATACAGAATGCCACTTAGGCTTGTTTTAATTGTAGCGGAAGTGTCAAAAATGTTGTAAGTACATTTATTTGTGTGTTTAAAACGTTGCAATATTTGAATTCAAGTCGGTTATTTGGGCCGAATAGTGAATTCTGGAGTAACGCAATGACAAGATTTTGCTGTTGCTAATTCCAAGCTCCTGATTGGTCAACCCCGCAAAACAGTTGTATCTTGTCAGTGACTTGAAATAAAACCCGGATGTAGCTCTCGATAGTGGGAAGTGACCTACAGCAGATTCCGTTGAGTTAAAGCCACACCCACGGTTTGGACAAAGTTATTAGTACAGTACACACTCGTAGTTTAACCTGTCCTGAAGCAACATGTCAAAATAAACGGCCTGCCATTTGTGGTCGCTATTGACGTAACTGTCGACCTGTTCATTGTTGTGCTGTGTACCGATCTGCATTTTACAGTTTCTTACATTTATATCAAAATACATTTCTGCTGTTTTCATAAAATTACGAGTATTAGTTGTAAATGTTCCATGAAGTCGATCTTGTGTTTCCGCAGAGGAGTCATTCTTTATGCGTTGGTGAATGGCTGCTTTCCGTTCGAGGTTGAGGTCAACGCGGAAAATAAGTCAGGAGAGAAGCGCCTATGCTTCCGAAGGCACCTTTCACAAGGTAAAATGGGCATGAGCCTGCAGCTTGCTGGCTTGTAAGCTGAATAACGCTGTAGACCAGCATAACAAATTTGACATATTTATGTTTAGATTGTAAGGAGCTTATTACAAGCCTGCTTCTCCCTACGCCAGACCACAGGCCAAGCGCAATCGAAGCACTAACGCTGTTTCAACGTTTCTGGTTCGGCCGCAAGTACCCTTACGAAATACGATCACGCGTAAGTTGGTCTTGATGCAGGTTCACATTCTGTGCAGTCTCGTTCTGTGCAGTTAGACCTATTTCACTTTAACTTCTCTTGCAGGGATTTTGGATGTGGAAAGACGAAATCACTGAGATTAAAGCAAATAAATGTAAGTCGCAAGGGCATTTGCGAATTGGTTTCTTTTAAAAGTACAGCCGCTTGAATTGCTACCGCAGCAATTCATATCAGTATGCCGATTGCCACAAGAGTGCAAGGTTATTTTCTTCAGATGGGCGGACCTTGACCTGAAGCTTTTTATCACTGCTCCGATCTCTGAAACTAACAAACACGACTTCAGAGATCCGCGACAAACTGTTTTCTAAAGCACAAAAATTTTTGCCATGAAAATTCACAAACAACCCTGATCCGGCTGATTTTCAAATATTTTGAGACTCTGTTGCCGGTCACCTTCAACAACGCATCCGAGTCAAAGGCCCATGTCTGTAATGGTTGCACAGGTCAAGCTGAATGTAGGTTTAAATTTAACGGTAGCTTCATTTTGCATAAAATTAACTCCATTTAGTTCATCTGTATTGGAGCGCGTTTATCAGAATATTTAAGCTACTGTATGTGTTAGCGGTCCCGTATACTTTGAACGTTTACATAATTTAATACACGTGTTTTGATCTTTGCAGTCTACGAGTTCCAAGCCAGGTACGTTCGCAGCTACCTTCACCAGAGGTCGCTACTGCTGCAAAATATTCGACGCAAACTCTTACGCGACAAGCAGCTGCCGGCGAAAGTACTCAGCGAGTTCGGAATCCGCGTCTTGCTTCCGTACAAAGACACAAGGCACGAGGAGGTGGCAGAGATCTGGCGCATCGGCGCGCCAGCGCCTGCTGGTGGCCAAGGCGAGTGCTTGGCTGAAACTGAACCGGACCAACAGCAGGATCCGTGCCGCGGCTTGCGCGTGCCGTGGAGATGGGCGACCGACCAAGAACGCGAGTCTGTCCGATACCATCCCGTGAAAAGAGTTATTGAAAAACTTACGCTTATCGACAAATGGTACAGCATTCGCAAGATGGACATCACGCCTTTGACTGAAATGGACAAGTGCATCTACATGTGGAATACGGTGCACTTGGGCTTTGGCGAATGTTGGCCTCTGGACGAAGAGCTCGCACCGCCCTCGGATGAACAGGTCTATCACACTGTTCCGCTCTCATCTAGCTTTGGGAAATATGAAGATCCCAACGCAATATGTCTCAAGATGTCTTACATCTCGCCATATTTCAAAGGATCTGACGTGCTTGTTGCTAATGTTGCGACCGAACCCCCCGTTGAGAAGTCTGAAGAGCAGAACCGCTCGATGTGTGAGGCGGAAGGGATCCCGGAGGACGAATCCAGCCAATCAGCAGCAACTGCTTCACAGGATGACGTTTCGATAGCTTCTCAGAAAGGTGCGTTTGCAAAGAATGGCGTACCGTATTTACTCGTTTTGTAGCCCGGGCCCTTATTTTTTTCAACCAAACTCACTACCGGGCCCTTATTCAAACGGGCCCTTATTCAAGCACGGGCGCTTGTTATTTTCAAAGTAAAATTATGCAC
>Ga0210059_1001158_pt1 | contig 38640 bp, 23 predicted proteins | sample Ectturendosymbi2_FD_188042 | JGI IMG/M metagenome (GOLD analysis project Ga0210059, IMG submission 188042) | Ecteinascidia turbinata endosymbiont from Florida, USA - Sample 2 (SPAdes) (version 2) | ecosystem: Host-associated > Tunicates > Ascidians > Unclassified | place: Key West, Florida... | reverse complement strand
ATTCATGGTGTAGCCGAGCAACGATCTGCGGACCAAAGATGAGCGGACTGTCATATTTTGCGATCCAGATCCAGTCCTGATTTTTCAAAACTCAGTGCAAGTCCAACCACAGTCCAACAATTTTTTTAAATGTAAAGTATAAGTCCAAATGAAGTCCAGAAAATTGGAAAAATGCAGCCGTTTCACAACAAAAATACCGCATTTCTTTTCCATTAACTCAGTCCAAATCCTGTCTGGATCCTAAATTTTGAAGTGCTTTACACTCCGGATCTAATCCAAACTCAACAAAATTTGCTATAGTCCGGATCCAGTCCAATGCTCATCTCTGCTGCGGACCCACACTTGCACGCTGCAGAGTTCAGAAAACTTGATAGTGACAAAAGTGAGTCTTCGGAAAATAAACAATTATCAAGATCATAATCGACTTCAGATGGAAAAAAGCAAAATTTATCGATGATTATTTAGAATTTGGATTTTACTGATCTGGAGATGAACAGATACTGTACATAGTCCGCGATGTGTGTTTGCGGTCAGAAGTTGCCCAATGAAGCAATGGTTCCAAGTAAATTGAAAAGACACGTCATTACCAATCACTCTAACCTTCAAACTGAAACGATGGCTTATTTTCAAAGATTGTTGCAAGCTAATTCAAGGCAAAGGAAACTATTTCAGAAAGCAATGACTGTGTCAGAAAGAGCTCAATTAGCTTTATATGAAGTGGCAGAAATTATTGCACTTAAATAAAATTCTCATGTCCTTGCGGAATCAGTGATTCTTCCAGCATGCCAAAAATTGGTAAAAGTTATGCTTGGTGATAAAGCCGAACAAGACATCAGCAAAATTCCCCTTTCAAACAGTACTATTCAGAAAAGAATTATTAACTTGTCAGACAATAATGAGCAAAGTGTAATGGCCGAGCTCAAAAATTGTCAGTTCGCTCGTCAAATCGATGAATCTATTGACATCAGCAACCATGCACAATTAATTGCATTTGTACGCTTCATCTATAAAGGTGTGATAAGCAAAATTTCTTTGCTGCAAGAATTTACCCTCCACTACAAAAGATCAAGATGTCTTTGACATTCTTACAACTTACCTCAAAAAGCATGGCTTATCTTGGAATTCTTGCGTAGGAATATGCACAGATAGAGCACCATCCCTGGTAAGTTTAGGTTCCTTAAAAAGCTTTGTATCTCTTAGGGAAAAACGCAATCCTACTATTGCGCGAACTCACTGTTTTTAACCTGGTGAAGTGTTAGTTGCAAAGATAGCATAAAATGAACTAGAAGAACTGTTGAGTGGAGTGATCGAAATAGTGAATTGGATTAACCTCGTCCAGTGAAGTCTAGAATCTTTGAGTTGATATGCAAGGATATGGATTCTCGACACGTTCGTATGCTATTGCACGTTGAAGTAAGATGGCTGTCAAAAGGGAAGGTAGTATCTCGCGTTCATGAACTTCAGAACGCACTTCTCACTTTTTTTGAGACAGAAGAACATGAGCGATTTTGTGTTATGATTACCTTAAAAATGATTTGTGGTTGCTTAGATTGGAATATTTAACAGAGATATATGGGTAGCTCAATAAACTGAACAGCACTATACAAGACAGAAATGAAAATATTCTTACTTCGATGGATAAATTAGTTGCTTTTACGAAAAAAGTTATTTTATGGAAGAGCAGAGTGAAGGCAGGTACTTTAGACATGTTTCCATTAGTATGTAAAACCTTCGTGAAGGAGATGATTCCCATCATTGTTGAGCATTTGACATGTTTAGAAATGAGAGAAGAATATTTTCCCTCAATTAATGTTGATGAATTTGACTGGATTCGTAATTCTTTTGTGAAGTTGACAGACTCTTCTAACTTTGCATTATGTAAAGATGAAGAATTAGCATCCCTCTCCAGCGATCGTGGACTTAGAGTGAATCACGCGGAGCTTCCAATGGACGCATTTTGGATTTCTATTATGCAAGATTATCCATCTAATGCTAAGAAAGCCATCAAAGTGTTGCTGCAGTTTTCTACATCCCACTTGGGTTTTCTATCTGAAACAATTTTAAAAATATAAAACGGGAAAGGCTTCAGAGCGTTGAGGAAGAATTGAGGGTATGCCTCACACACATCCGAGCTAATACTGCAGCAGTAGTACAAAAATCCCAAGCTCATGTTTCACACTAGTTCTTCACCATTTCAAAGTGCATGTGGAAGCTTTATTTACGTAAGTAAAATTATGTTCGTAATTCAACTTTTAACTATCACACAACCACTTGAAATACTGGTAAATGTAAGATTTAATGTCTTTTATGATCACTTCTCTATTTTTAATATCACTTAATATTCTTTGTGGGCTATATAAAAAATGCAAATTTCTGGATGGACTTTGCCATTTCCAAATATTATTCAAATTGAACTTGGTAGCTCGTATGTGATGTGTAAAATGCATTATTAATATTGGGAAATACAGTGATTTTTACAACAGGGCTGCCGCGAAATTTTACAGCCTTAAAACTGTGCCGCCATGTAAAAAATTTTGGGAACCACTGCTCTAAGCGTTACGCCAAACGTTATAACGGCGTTCTTGAGCTCGAAATCTTTTTTACTTCGCTCTGCACAAAATCTAAGATTAATTCCACGCAATGCGAAGTGTAATTCAGTAGTCAATATGTGGTGAAGTGAACGTGAAATTAAAGACGCAGATCTCTCATAACTGCACTGTCTGCGTTGTACAGATATACACTGATGCAGATAAACATCGAAGTCAGCAGTGAGTTGAGAACAAATGTTGAGTACAAAAAACAACATTGACCAATTGTCCCTGGCATGAGAACTTCAGTTCAAGAACGACTTCGTGTTCCTGTAGATATCGACCGCAGTAACAAAAACCTTGCCATAGATGCATCGTCATCTCACGTCAGTAGCGCAACCAGGGGGGGGGCATTTCCCCCAAAAAAGTTTCAAAACATTGCATAACAATTTTTACATTTGCAGATACTTTCAAAGAATGAAGATGAAATTTTATATTCGATTCATGAAAATTGTATATTCTAATTTTTTTAATTTTCAGAAATGCAGTGTGTGTGTGTACGTTTCATATTGTTTCTTTTCTATCTTCAGAGGAAGAGTTTGCATAGACTCTCGAAACGTCAACAATAAATAGTGTATTGTTTTCCCACCAGTAGCGCAAAGTTTGTAGCCAGAAGACTATGCTTGCTTGCAGAAACAGCATAGCCTACTATGTTCACATTTGTTAGCTTTGCGTTTGCCTGGGGTTACTGTACGCTGTTATTTAAGAGTTTTTGCATTTTATGTTCAGTGCTTAACCGTTGTTGGGATTTCACAGCCATGCTCTAACGTTGCAAGGGAAACTTGAATTTCACAATGGCCTCAAGGTTTTTAGGTGTTGTTTTGGTAGTCCCAGGCGCCTAGCCATATGGCGCAACAGGGACAATTTCCCCCCGATTGGAAAGTTTCCAGACAAATCAAATCTTTGAAGTATAAGCCAAAGATACTTCAGTGCCAATCAACGAAGCTGCCTCAAGGAACTTACCCTACTTCAGCTTTTAGTCGAGTATAAACTTGTATCTGACCGTTTGTGATCAATGACCGCAAGTAAAAACAAGTGGAGTAACGCTTTGCGCAGCTGGTTTTGCTCACCTGCTAGCTGTGCCCCACCTAATGGTTATGTAAGCTTCATTTCAAGACCATCGCGAATTCCTCTTTGACAACCGTGGGTGATACAAATTTAACCTATTTTTCTTTCCAGTGTCAGCCATAGCGTTAAATCAATATCGCAGATTTTTGTTTTTGCATATTAACGCGTGAATGTGGCCGTGATATGGGATACAATTTATATGTCTAGAAGCTCAAACTTTGGCTAAGAAGCGATTCAGTTTCAAAGTCTTCTTCATTGCGCCATGACCAGTGATGCCAGGTTATTTTGCAAAAACAAACAAGTAAACTTGAAAAACAAGCCAAAAATAGGTAATTTAACCGAAAAACAAGCCCAAAATGCGTTGGCAGGAAAATTCAACAAAACGAAAAATCAGCAAGAAAATCAAATAAAAAATCAGGGTGACAAATCCGAAAAACAAGTCCAAAATGAGCAAATTTTCACAAAAAAACGCCCAATATGCCTTTAGCAGTACATTGAAACAGCAAAAGTGCCATAACATTTGAAAAAAAGCAATCCGCAAAACAGAAATCTGTAAAAAACATGCCCAAAAACAAGCAATTTTCAATTAAAACAAGCCCAAAAACAAGCAACCCACAAGTCCTCAAAAAACCCGCAACTCCCCAAAAAAACAAGCCCAAATTCGCGGGCAAACCGCAAGGTTGGCAACACTGCTGTTAGCAACAATAGTAGGCCTATTCATTCTTGGTATTTATTTGTGATGGCATGTATTGTAACGGGTCAATCACGATTATGTAATGCCTTTAACGTTTTCATCAATGATTTCCCTTCACCTTGCCGGCTTGCAAGTAAAAAATTTATCTTGTCAAGATATTACACTCCGACCTACTGTTTGTAAGCTCAGTGTTTCAACTTTCATCTGATTTTAATTGCCACCCTATCCTACAGTAAATAAGTTGAAATCATTTAGCTTGAACAAGAAGAGTCAGAGGCAAAATCTTACGTAAGTAGCAAGATGCTTTTTATTTCGTAAGCGCTGAGGGCATTGAAGCAGCCATTACCAGGGGCGGCTCGTCTAGACAGGCTGCCGGGCTGCAGTTCTCCCTGAAAAATGTAAAGCAAAAGATTCCGCCAAACGGCCAACTCGCCTTAAGTTTGGATTTAATTACGAAATTTCACAACACAATCATTTTCGGTACTCCCGACACCATTTTGGCTCAACGTTTCCTAGGAATCCAACAAAACCAACGTTTCGCTCTTTTGCAAGGACGCCGCATATGCGATGACGTTTTCAGCACACTTGCCGATGAATTTGGCAATTTCGGGGCTGTCTTCGGCACGCCCCTAAAAGAAAGAAACCAAACAATTGGCTACAAGAAACATGGTGGTGTATCCGCCTATCGCAAAGCGTTTTTGTTATTTTGACGATGTTTAAAGAAAAAACGGAGGAAATATGATCTTGACTGTTTTTTACTAGGTGATTTTCTTGGATATTGATTTTTATGATTAAGTGCAACAATGCTTTTATTAGTACTTTGGCGATATTGGCGGCATTGGATTCAAATCTGTTCGCCAATCTCGGGCTGCGAAAATGCAGCCCTTCCTTTATCTGCACCACCAGTCAGGGCATGCTATGGTACGGAATGGTATGGAATGGAATATGGAATGGAAGGAAAAAATCGGTATGGAATATGGAATGGAAGGAAAAAATCGGTATGGAATATGGAATGGCTGAAGTATGGAATGGAAGATTTGATCTATGGAATGGAACAAATTTTCCATATTCCATACAAATTCCATACTTGCACATTTTGACATGGTGTTGCTGAAGTCCGGTTTTTCTTTCAGTTGAACAAATCAGCAAACAGAGTCTGAGTTCGACTAGAACAGTAATTCGCAAAGGGCGTTCTTCGTAATCTCCGTCACAAACAGTAACGTCGACATGAAAAGGAGGTCTCTTATTCCGATTCTGTTCTCATGGAGACAGGAGTCATTGTCGCCAGACTTCTACATGTTTACTTCCGTGCTGCCAGTCTGCCATTGTGTTAGACGAGATAGCTACCTTGCTAGCATTGCCAGCAATGTCGCATTGTAATCGAAGGCTTGACTTGGCATCCTGTGACAAATTATGTACATTATTTTGAGGTGCAATAACTGAAAGAGAAACTATCATTGCTCATTGTAAACGAGCCATAAAGGCGTGCTCGGTGGCCGTGGCTACTAGTAGACTAGTTTTGTTTCAGATACTTTGTGAAACGTTAGGCAGATTTTCGTTCAGACCTGTTTCGTCACATTTCTGTAAGTTGAAGTTTGTACTCAGATTGATTAAAGCGAATTCTGTTGCCACTGTCAATACCGTTTGCTAAGTAGGTTTAGTAACTTACGTCAGCTTTTGAAGTCACACTTCAAACGTGATGTGAAGTGTCCTGCTGAAAGCGAATTTAGCTTTGCGCACCAGTGCAGTAAAATGTTTTATTGCGACGATCAGCTCCATTTGCTCACTAAGTAGATAACTGTTTACAGCTTTTGTTCACCTAATTCATTAGCTCACACCTGTTTTCTGCTGTACGTAAAAACGTTCGGATTATAAGCTTAAATACGACGATAGTTTGGCCGACATTGCATTTAGTAAAAATATAATGGTAAGAAAAAGTATGTCAAAGATTATAATTTTTGCGCTTGATGGTGAAGCTTCACCGATATTTGTACTACATTTGGAAATTTGAGTAACAGCGCTCTGAAGCCAAGTTGATTGAAACAGCTGTGGAGTCTTTGGCATCAGTACGCACACTCACTCCACAACTTCAAGAGAGTGCGCTAACCCCAAGTAAGACATTAGGTCATAGGCAACTAACCATGCTATCGTAAGAGCAAAGTTCTACTCCACTAGCAGCAATGCTAATGGAACGCATGAAAGAAGGGGAAAATCACATATGATTCCACCAGTGTTGTTGGCTGCAACTTACCTTGATCAGGAGTACCAAGTGCTTTTGACTAAAGAACAGCGAAACTCAGCCAATATTGAGCTCCAAGCCTTCTGCTTATAAAAGACTTCTGCTACTGAAACACCAAGAGGACAGCTTGTGCAGTAGGAAAGCGCCTAGTTGCCTACTAGTGGCAAAGACCATGACCTTAAGGGTTAAACCTACGCAGCTGATGCTTATGTCCAAAGGGAAAGAAGACGAATTTAAGTCAGGTCGCTTGCTCATCTTTTATCACATCCCTAATCAACTTTTTTCACTTGAAGAATTATACAAAAGTAGATTGTGCACATGGGCGTCAACAAGGGGGGGGGGGCAAAACGGGCGTTCCCCCTGGACATTGGGGCTAAGAAGCAAAATTTTCTACAAAACATGAAGTCAGCAGCTTAAATCTGATTGATTTAATTCTTGCAATGACAGTTTATTTGCCGGTATGACACACACTGCACAAGAGCCAGGTTCACTGTTCTGGTGTCATGCAGTGATAAACTTGCAGTTCACTCATGTCCGTTCCTTTGCCGACAGATGCAAAACTTTCTACCGAATTGTTCTACTGCTGATCTTTATGCGTAACGAAACCATGGCAACAAATCTTCAAAGGTTCACTTCAAGTTATAGTAATGGGCGTTTTGTTGGATAAGACTGCTGAATGCAGACATCTTGGCAGTTAACACAATGTACCATGGGTCTCCATCGTACCTTGGTGGCAGCAGTACGTTCATAAAACACGCCACGTTGGCGCCCAAAGTTATTTGATTTGAAAGAAATGGTGCACAACGTTTGCAGAATCACATGAAAACTTTTTTGAAGGTCATTCCCATATAAGGTCTGCATGAGAAAATGTTCGCACAAAAAGTGGCCCAATAATTTTTCGGGCAAGTTTAGGGAAAATCGGGCAAAAATCCTTCACACCCCCAAAAATGTACCTGCTCCTAGACCTATGCTCCCAAGGGACGTTGTGAGACAAACTAGGAAAGGCATGCACGCACATCAAGCAAGCCATACAATGCATATCTGGAGTGCCTCCAGATATGCATGCGCAAATCACCGCGGAACACATGACTATTGGTGCAAACCAGTTCCTATTGGTCCGTTCCAAGGGAGAAACAAATAGTGCCGTGCATGTAGGGTACTGTGTATACAGAACCAGGAAAATATGCGCAGCAAACTTCAAACAATCTACCATCCGCCTGTTTCGGGCGAACATAATGTCCTGTACTAACCAAAATGTGGCAAAAACCGTACACTGTGCTGGCGAAAATGGTCAAAAATCGTGCACTGTGCTGACGGAATTCGGAAATATGGCAAAAAAGGCAAAAAAACGGATCCGTTTCTTGCGTCACTTTGCCAGTCTTGCTGTGTGCATAGCATGCAAACTTTTCACACAGGTCGTCCACTGTCACATGCGCCCGGTGGCGGATCCAGACCAGGTTTTTCGGGGGCAGTCATATAACGGGGCCCCAAAAAAGGACTTAACTTGTTCAAATATCCCAGGTTTCCTGTGACAATCGCTTGGTGTCACGCAATATTGCTTACTTTTTGTAGGCCAAGAAATTGGCTCTTATTGTTGGCCGAACCAAGCGATCTTTCAGGGAATCACGACAATTTGAAAGTGCCTTATCATTAAATCAAAAATCTTGTGAGGCGGGTCCAAAAAGATGGCCCAATTTTTCATAAGCTACACAGTTAATAAGAACACTGTGGTGTCCCAAACCATGTGCTATATCTACAAAAGTTTTCAAAAATATACCCTAACCTGCCTGCCCAGATATTTTGTCACGAATGAAATTATAATATACAGTATTTACGAAAAACTTGTTGTTTGGGAAAATGTAACATATTCGGAAGCAATCACATTACGTAAGATGTCCGGCCCTCGGACTGTTGTGTAATGGTTTATGTGGCCCTCGAATAAAAAATGCTACTGACACTTCGTGTTTCAGCTGAATGGTTTCAAATTATTTACGGTAGGATAGGGTGGAAATTTAACATCAGGTGAAAGTTGAAACACTTTGAGACTATGCACAGGTGAGACCATAATTACTTGACAAGACTGATATTTTACTCGTTGGCAGCGCCGGATTTAGGGGGGACCCAAGGGACCCGGGCTCCCCATCATGTTTATGTGTTTAGCCATAGGTGCGACATGTGCGTGCCACTTAGTCCTTTTTTGCGAGAAACGTTTGTTTGTAGACGCTATTAATTATAATTAATTATATCGTTATGATTAACTATATAATTAATTGTAATTATATTAATTACAATAAATAACAATTATATTATATATAATTATATATCGGTAGGCCAAACAGCAGTATTTCACTTGTACATTAATTGATATTGTGACGAAGCAACTGTTTCACTTATTGGTTTCCTGAATGTCGGTCAGGTATCTGAATCTAGTGAATGCAAGGCCAAGCCACATATAACATATTAGCTTACGTCTCTACTCGTTTCTGGTAGATTTTGCGTCTACTTTACTCAGATTTGCACAGGTCGCACATGACTAGCATTGCTAGGTTAAGCTCTCATACGCCCCCTTTTTGAAGTACATGTCCACTTTTTTCATGAGAAATGAAATATTCTCTGAGGACATTCGAAACTGTCCTTTTTGCATTCTTATTTTACATAGCTATAATCAGTGGCGTAACTAGAGCTTTGAGTCAGGATGGAAAACTTAGCTAAAAGGGGCCCAATGGTCACTGTGCAGGGCCCACTAGCCAACACTCGGAAAAAAACTTGAGAAAAGATGGTGAATCCGGATGTGGATAGCTATGCTAAAACCCTAAATCACCGGAAAATAATCCGAAAAACGCAAAGAAACAACAACCTACTGAAAACCAAACGAATACTAAAACCGAAATATCACTTAAGGTGACGGAGGGGATTTCGCCCCTCTGCCTCCAGTCAGTTACATCACACAAATTTTTCAACGGGGGGTTTCATTTAGTGGCATGTGGTGGTTATTTGTATTTGGTGTGCGTTGTTTGTGACGTCACGATTTGGCGTCATAGTCATGTTTCCAAACCAACGTTTTGGCGAAGTTTGTTGACATAATATGCATATTTTTCTACATCCACTCCCCTTAATGTATGTGTCATTGCACTGAATATGAACTATTAGAGCTCCAAGTTAGGCTATCAGAGGAAAATAAACTAAACGTTACGACAGAGCAGTTCATAACTGCAAAAATATCAGGTTGCGCTTTAAAACAGGGGAATAAAACACATATCAATGCGTCAGAGCAATTTACAACTGCAAAATGAGGCTGCAGTAATGTCTTGTCGAATACGAGCAGTAGAGCATAAACAAGTGCGGCTGGACTGCCTGGCGCACACAACGGTTTGAAAGATCGAATCTTGTTAAACTACACAAAAATTGAGAATGCGCATAAAGTACTCAAGAATACTTTCGTTTTTTTGTTATTTATGGAAGTCCAACAAACTTTTAGTTTTCCTTTTTCCGTGCTGAGACATTATCAAATGCCTGAATGCTTCTCTGTTAGCAACTGCTGTTTTTGCGCTCGTGCAACAGTTCATGCTACAGAAATTGGTAAAGAAGCCAATGGCGTCAGCGCTTGCGCTGTTCAGCATTAGGAGGCAAATTAAAGACAATTGTTTCGGATAACTTGAACTATCGCGGAACACAATCTTAAACATACGTAGTGGACGAAAGATCTGCAAAAAATGGTTAGATGGTTTCTGGACGGAGACGATAACGCAGATTCCCACCGAAACCTAATTATTACTTTTTGGCCCATTTACAATGTTCCTTGAAATTTGCATGCAAATTCATTCCATGGTATTTGCATTATGTGGACAAATTAACAATCAAAAAGTGTGCGAAAACAGTTGATCTCATTTGCGCAAGTAATAAAGTTTTTGTAAAATATCAAGCTCAAGGGGGGGTTTTAACCGCACACCCCCTCTTGCGTACGCCCTTACCCCTGTTCAAGACACAAATGTATAATATATCACCGCTACATTCCCGCATCTACTGTTCGAACTGTACAAAAATCTACTACATTCTTTTAAGGCTATGGTTGACACTCCAAACAAGGATGAGTTATGGTTGTAGCACGCCAGGGTTATCAGAGAGGAATTTTGCGATGGTTTTGAAATGAAACTTCCATCAACATTAGGAGGGATAATAGAGATGGCACGGTCCAAGACTTTTAAGGCCCGGAACGCCCGTAACCTGCAACATCCAGCCCATTAACCGCCTGTGGACCGATGACTTTTATTCTTTTTCAAACCCTCCCAACTATGGCCGCTACACAATTCGAAGACCTGTCTGTTATGCCTCCTGAGGCAAAATATCTGCTGGGGTTATTTTGCCTTCCGAGGCAAAATATCTGCTGAGACCATTTTGCCTGTTTTGGAACATGACTGTTTGAAGCGGTCATGCCATGTGACAAGCACAATATACAAAGTTACATGCTTGGATTAGTGTGTAAATCTAAACCTAAAACCCTTAACCTAAAATGAAACCATCAACCAGTCCCATCGTCACAGGGTAGCTTTGTTGGACTTTTCCACCCCAAACAAAGCTCTAATTCCCCAAACTGAAAAATAAAACACTAGGCTACTGCACAAATCACTGGAGTTTTCGCCAATTTCAGAATGCCCAGGCGCCCGCACAAACGTAAAGCCTCCAACGGAGGATTTTCTGGAGACGGTTCTCCTTTCAAACTACAATTCTCAACCTAAAACCCTAAACCTAAAACCCGCAGCCTGAAACCTTAAAGCTAAATCCCTAAACCTGAATCCTTAAACCTAAATCCCTAAACGTAACAACAATCACAGGCTCTAGCTTTGCAGCAGGCTGTTTGAGGAATCTCCTGCCTGGTTCTGCTCCCATCTTCTTACAATGATTCAAGCTTGCACTCATCATTCAGCAATAATTGTTAAGTCACAGCAGTGACCAACAACAAGCGAATCAATCGCGATTTATTGCGTAAGGAAAGTAGTTTCGTGTGTTGCATATCTTCAGTCCTATATCAAATAGATTCTATTTACTCGGCCAAAAATGCGAAAACACCCCCACTTGTAACGTCACCCACAGAGAACCCCAAGCCCAAAATAAAAACGATTTTTTTTAATCTAAACTAGAAGACTTGCCGAATCCACAGAGGGTTTGAATAACTCTCTAACTCAGGGGTCTCCAAACTTTTTTGTCCGAGGGCCACATAAGGTAATACAGAACACGAAGAGGGCCGGACGTCTTACGCAATGTGATTGTTGCGGGATATGTTATATTCTGCAAAATCAAAAATTTTTTCGTAAGTACTGATATCATTTTTTCATCATTGGCAAAATGGCTTGACGGGCTGGATGAAATGGCTTAGCGGGCCGCATTTGATCCGCGGGCCGTAGTTTGGGGACCCTGCTCTAGCTCAATTGCAACTTATGGAGTTGCAATTTGGTCAAGAAGTTGCAGCACAGGACTGAGAGGGTTTTAATAAATGCATTTCTACTGCACTGATTGTCCAAAGAAATGAAAATAAGGTCATAGGCAACGTTGCAGCAATATTATAAACAGCACAGAAGCGAAAACAATAAAAATTAGAAAAGCTTCCTCGTTCTAATGATTTGATGGTGCTTTATTTTCACACAACGATTCATGTAATCAATTGTTTACAGAAAAAATGCTATAGTTAGAAATAAGACAACCAATCTTATTCAAACCCATTCTTTACGAAAAATCACTAGACAACATAGAAAAATTGCATCGTCATCTCAAGTCAACAAGCGCAGAATGCATGCGTATTTATACCGCACATATGGTGCATACCGGCAGGTTTTCTCTTTTTGCAGGTACTTCGCGGCAGAGTTTTTGGCTTTTTCAAAAAGTTAGTTCATTCTTTCACATTTGTGGCTTGGCTCATTAGTCTCCGCAACAAGAGGACATATTATGTTATGAAATTGCAATTTGGAAAAGAAATCGTCAGTGCCCAATCTTGCGACGAAATGAAATATTTAATTGACAGATCCCTCTGTGACAGGGCTACCTTACGCCCTCTTTTAGGCATGACCTCCTTTTTCATGAAAAACAAGTTGTCCTTGCAGGACATTCAAAATTGTTAAAATGTCCTCGTTTATTTCATATCTTAGCAGGTACAATAAATTGTATTTTCACATGGTAAAGGTCAGAAGTTGGAAAGAACCTCCTTGAAAGAAGTCAACGAGCATATTGGCTATTTGCTAAATAACGACAAAATGAACTTAGCGTGTTATGAAAATCCATAATTTTATGGGGTATCACCTGTGGGCTATTTTGTTTTTCTATGTCAAAACCCGTTGCGATTGCAGTTCTAAAGTTACTTTTCGCTGCTTGGCTGTAAGCCATGTATGAATATGTAGTACCGAAGCGTGTAACTTTGAATCATTATTTGTAAGATGTTGTAGGCCTGTGATCTTCTATTTGAAGAAGATTTTTAGGACTGAGGATGCGTAATGTTACGTGAAATCGATTTCCTAGTTTTAAATTTGCGAATGGATTTAACTCAGTCGCCTTGTTGGAAACTAGTTACTTGAATATAAATCTATGCAAATTTGAATCATCGCAAAGTGAAAAAAGCAGATTCCAATCAGCTGATTCCTAAAAATCTTGCAGAAAACCTAGAGCTTTTAATTTTATTGCTTAGAAAATAATATATTTGTTACTTGACTTGTTAAGTGACAGTCATAAATTGTCCTCTTTTCGTTGATGAAAATATGCTAGCCTTATTCTGTGATCACCACACGACCACAACTAACATTGATAGATTTAATGCTATTGTCATCCAGTGGCGTGGCATTTATGTCAGATTGTCGCTGTTACATTCAGCGTTTCCCTGGATTTCCACACAATCCGTATTGTTCCGCTTGAGGAGACGGTTCCACCACACTTTTCCAGCGACAAAGCCGCCGTAACAAACGCTACCTTCATCTAGTATTTGGATATTTAGCTGCATTTTAGTATATTGTATATTTAGTTGTACCTAGTACAGTGGTTCCCAAACTTTTTTGATGCATTCCTCGCTTTGCTCATTTTGGAACTTTTCATTCCTCCCTTATGACACAAAACTTTTTTTCATTGCTCCCATATTACACGAGTCTGCAGGTATATTTGATCTTCCAATATATTCTTTCTCACCTGCCTTTTATCTGTCACGGTGTAGCTTCTTGTTTGAGTTCGTAGGCTCTTATCAACCACAATTGGAACAATGGTCTTTATTGACGACAATAACTTGATTAATAAAAGTGGGACAAAAACTATTTGTTGTCAAATAATGTGACTAAAGTTTGTCAACAAAAACGTGTGATAGTCCACTAAATAACTTTCAAAGATAAAGTGATATAACTAATTGAAAGAGCCAATGTCAACTTAAAAACAAGTACAACACTTACTGTATACTGAATAGGTATTAACTTAACTAAAAAGTGGAAATTCCTCCCCTGAACTCATGAAAATCCTCCCCGGTTGGGAACCATTGATCTAGTAGTTAGGTTTTACTTTTCTATTTACGCGTTTTTTCAGTCTTTGTAGGAATGTTTCATGCTTGTGCAATTCTTCTAGCTGGCTTTAAGCGTCGTGTTGTATCATGGGTACGAAAACTGTCGCGTTGAAGAATTGAATTCACGACCCTCAACACTAAGTTTAGTGTTATAACGCCGCATAAACTTGCACAGTGTAAATGTAATCAAGACTGCGTGTTGGCGTCAGTAAGCTCTCAAACGAGTTGTGTTGTTGTACTTGTGTGAACGTTTTTGCAAGCAGTTAGTTTTTCTTACCGTGGCAATTTTTCTGTCATTAGGGATTTGGAGCTGGCAACTTCAAATCTTTGTTCATAGCAACAGAGATCGACCAAGAATCCCGTGGAAACTTAGTTTGAATCGGAAGAAATCGGAAGACATGCATGCTGCGTTACCACAAATAAAATATTTTACGGCTGATACGACGGTGTATGCTGTTTGTTTCGCGGTTAAATGATTGTTTCAACCTTCACGACCTGCGCTTGTACTACACTAAGCTCCTCTTGAACCATACCGTGTAAAGTGAAATGTTGTTTTGCTGGCGAGTTACGTTTGTGTTTTGTGTATATTTTTTGTTAAAGTAACTGATTTGCATTTGACTGAAGTCACTCTTACCAATCATTAGGCCCATTATTATGAATGGTGTTGTTACCTGTTCAGATAATTGTTTGCAATAGTGTCTGAGTACTGTTGCATAAATACACAATGAATACTTTGTCGCATATGGCTTTTTTGATGTTTGTTGATCGAACGTACTGGACTATATACTGAATTGTTGGTTACCGTCGTCGTCCATAAACTACGTATGCTTACCCGAAGCAATTTTTTGCAGTAGATTCTTATTGAGAACAGTAATAACAAAAAGCAGCCACAAGTATCGAAAACAGCATCTAACTCAATGTTTCCGCTCAGTCATAAGTAGGGCAACCAATTTTTTGACCTAAAAACTTAAAATTTTGACTGCATAAATTACAAATTTTGACATTATTTTGACCTATAATTTTTTTGCGTTTGCAACTGTAAAATAATTCAGCCACAAATAGTGGCGTAACTAGAGGTTTGAACCGGGGGGGGGGCAAAACTCAGCTGAAGGGGCCCACTGGCCACCACAGGGAGACCACTAGCTAACATTCAGAAAAAAATTAAGAAATTATAGTGAATCCGGATGTCGTGGATGTCTATACTAGATAAAATATGAAAACGTTCCGAACAACGCAAAAAACAACATCCTACTGAAAACCAAACGAATACTAAATATCAAAATGTCAGCTAAAGTGGGCACAGTTTTTACATTTGGCTTGGCAAGGGCGATGGCTCTTACCCCTGCCCCCCGTGAGTTACGGCACTGACCAAAGTTGCCGAGGTTAACCCACAAGCATAGCCTATTCATACACTCTTTACTTCAACATTAAAACAAATTTGGTTGTTTAACTTCGGAGATGATATATTGCTGAGTACATTAATGACTAAAGTAGAGTCAAACCTGAGAACATCACAAAGTTGAAACACTATATGAATAATGGATTGAGCATTTACCTAACCAAGTACTGTAAGATCGCGTTTCTTGCCTTACCCCGCCTATCCGACATAACATTCAATCGTCCAGTAGTGGGAAAACCAATATTATTACCTCATAAATCGCAACAGACTCATTATTATTACAGAATTGCAACAAAACTTGCAAAAGCATACCAATATCTGCTGTTGTAGTTTCAACAAAATATTGATAAAGAGGAAAAAACTGTGCTGCAAGCAAAGTTTGACCCAACGATAAATTTTGACCTAATGATAAATTTTGACTTTTTTGACTTAATAACTTAGGATTCCCTCATGATATGAGCGTGAAATTTTGTTTGTGGATATTTCATAAACTTTAAGATAGGCACAAAATTTTTGACTTCATTGACTTTTGGTTGCCCTATTCATAAGTCATCATCATTTGTATTCCTGATGATTAGAGCAACGAATTTTTTGACACAAAAACGTAAAATCTTCATGTTCTATTTTACAAATGTTGACTATATTTTGACCTTTAATTTTTCTGCGTTTGCAACTGCAAAATAAGTCATCCTTGGGTGTTATGGTTAACCCAGAAGCATATTCATGCACTCTATGTCTCGAAATTTGAAAAAATGTAGTTATTTAACTTTGGGGATGATATATTGATAAGTACATTAATAACTACACTAGAGCAGACTTGGACAACTAGAATTTTTTTAGCTTTTCTAAATTAGATTAAAATTGAAATTAGAGCTAACTCAGCTGCCACAAATGAAACCAGAATTAAAATTAGCGGAATTTCGAAAACGAGAAATCGAACTAAAATTCGAATTACATTTACACAAATCAAAGCAACTTTAATCCAAGTTCAATTTATGCCCAAAAGTGGATTTTGCTAAAAACTTTGGGTGGACATACTTTGTGTGTTATTGTGGATATAACACAAATATAATCACTCAACCGTAGTGCGACCTTTTTGTAAAACTGGCAAACAGGGAGGCAAATTATGGAAATGATTTCACTCGGTAACATGTCTAGGTCACTGCTTATGGAGCAGTCGCAGAAATCTCTGCGTCAGTCCAAAATCCCAGATTTCTCCGCAGCCAAGAAATCTAAAATTATGACCTTAAGATTTTGCTTTAAAAATGTACTATGAAGTAAAAAGTAAAATAAGCAGCCGCTTGTAAATGTTAACTGCGAATTTCTTTTAATGAAACAAAACGAACAGCAAAGCAACGAAATTTGAAGAATTTGAAAAAAAAAAAGAATTCGAACAGTTTGAGTAAGTTCTTCTGGTTATCTTCTTCAGCTCTGTAAAATTGGTATATTTTAATCCATTTTTCTGCCTTCCCTGCATCCAAGCTGTTTCTGATGTTGGACCATACCACACCATATATTGAAAAAATACACTAGATACTGTAGATGCGCAACTAGTAGGGCATGTGCATAAACTTGACGTGAAACTTCAGCGTTTGTGTGCGAGTGACTTTTCTCTGTTTGCTGCGCGCATTCTTGCTAAGCTCTACTACTTTGGAGTGAACCGACCAAAAACACTTTGCGAAAACAAAGATGGGGTACATTTCTTTACCCTCAAATTAGAATGCCATAATAGCTATAACAATTTATTTATGTGTGATTCTGTAAATGGTAATTTTGCATAACGCAATGAAAACCATTCAGAATTGATTTTTGTGTTTTTTGAAAAAATAACAAAATCCTGTTTCTTTTCAAAAAATCCCAAAAAATTGGATTTAAAAAAACAGGAGGGTAGAATACTTTTAAAAAAACGGGTTTTTCTCAACCCTGATTATCTTTCAATCCTTTTTTGTGATTTTCCACTGATCGCACGATCTGGAACAAGTCACGCGACTATCAGTTTATTTGGGCGCGCGCCGCACACCTAAAGTAAAAGACCCTGGTAATGAAGAATGTGAGAATTACTGGCATTTGACTACGTAAAAATTAGTGTTGACAACAAAACAATTTTCGAAAAATTAAATCCATGAAGCATGCATTAGTAGACCTACAATAGGAAAAATCATCTAGTTACAGCATTAAAATATTTGTGATTTCACTCTTTGGATGCCCCCCCTGCCATGGATGCCCGGGGCCGGTGCCCCTTGTTGGAAAACTTTCAATTTACATTGGGCCATCCATTGATAGTTTGAACAATAGTTTTTTATTTATTGTGTCTTCTACGTTCATGAGCACATTCATACACGTCAGTTTCTCTGGCATGACCCATACATTTTTTTCACTGTATAAAAATTGAAACTAAACAGAGTACTGTAATAAGAGACGATTCTGCTCAGAAGCTTCGCGATTCCTTTTTCCTATTAGAACAGTTTGTTTAAGGTGTTTTAAGGACCCGATTCGGGTTCCTAGAATTGAAAATCGGGTCTCTAGAATCAGAGAAAATTATCATCGGGTCCCTAGAATAAGAGAAAATCGGGTCCCTAGAATCAGAGAAATCGGGTCCCTACAGGTCCATGCCGGGTACCTAACATTTTCCTTAAAAAAAAACCTGTATTAGAATTTCCATAATTTTTCAATACTTTGTACACATTTTGGCCAAATAACATACGTTTTTAAGGTCTTGAAAACTGATTTCACAATTCAATACTTTTAATACCGCATGGAAACCATGATCATTACATCACTTGACACCTAGGCATTGGCGACTAACATTGCTTGGCAGGTCTCATGCTATTTTTAATGTTCGGTAGGATATTTTCAGTAGGGCCATAAGCTGTAGCCTAGTGGCTAGTCAATAGTTGGGCTTATCGGCAGTAAAATTTGGGGTTGAAGTGAAAAACTCTGTAAAGGTAACGTTGCTCCGTTTCAATGGAACTGATATTTTTCTGTATGACATGATGGTGTCGGAAGATGACGTTCTTGAAGCGCGATAGTGCAGTTGATGCGTTTGCGTGAGTAATTTAGAGCTCACATTGTATATCGGAACTGCAGTGGAGCAGTGGCGTGCAGAGGTGTGATGATTGATGCCCGGGGTGACTGCTTGGTTGGATGCTCGCCTATCAAATTCTAGTATTGAGCAGTCGCGTATGTTGCACAGTGTTACTGGATACGCGCTGTTTGTGACATCACAATATGACGTCATACTCGCTTTTGCAAAACAAAGTTTTGGCGAAGTTTGTTCACACAACATGCCTATCATTCTACACGCACTCTCCTTACTTGTTGAGCAATGTGTCACCACAATTAAAACATAAAACCAGCGCTCCAATCAAGTTAGGAGACCGGAGCAAAACACAGTGGCACTCAACGCTGTCAGAGCAGTTCTTAACTGCAAAACTATCCGGCAACTCGTTAAAACAGCGGAGTAGAACACACTCAGTGCTACATCAACGCAGTTCACAACTGCAAAAATGTAAGGCTGCGCATCAAAAAAGCCGAGTAAAACACACTCAACGCTGCGACAGGGAAGTTCACAATCATTGGCGTTTCAGTGCAAAATGGCGCCCATGGCAAACTTTGAATGTGCGCCCTTTTTCATAATTTAAATATTAGAAATCATCACGAGTTTTGCGAAACATAAACCACGAAGGAAACATATGTTTCAAAAGAGAAATTATGTGTTTATTTCTGCTTTAAGCAAAAGAAATTGTAACTTATTCGCAATGACAATAGCATGTTTCTATTCTCATTTATTTGTATTATAAAGAATATCAAAAATTAAACAATAATGATATCAGTGGCGTACGCAGAAAATGCTCATGGGGGGTTTTCATTCAGTGGTACATGGTAGTCATTTGTATTTGGTGTCCGCTATTTTTGACGTCATGTTCCTGTTTCCAAACCAGCGTTTTGGCGAAGTTTTTTGATATAATATGCAATTTCTTCTACACGCGCTCCCGTAATTTATACGTCACAGTTTGACGTCAAATTCATGTTTCCAAACCAACGTTTTGTTGATGTGTTTTGACATAATATGCATATTCTTCTACACGCACTCCTCTTAATTTATGTGTCACTGAATATGAACAATCAGCGTTCCAGGTTAGGATATCTGAGGAAAACACACTGAACGCTACGACGCAGTAGTTCATAACTGCAAAAATACGAGGCTGCGCGTTAAAACAGGGGAGTAAAACACACTCACCACTGCGTCAGAGCAATTTACAACTGCAAAATGAGGCTTTGCTGATGTCTTGTCGAATACGAGCAGTCGGGCACAGAAATTGTGCGGCTGGACTGGCTGGCGCATACCCCTGTTAGCAAGATCGAATCTCGCTGAATACACAAATTGAGAATGCGCATAAAGTACGCAAGCAAACTTTCGATTTTTTGTTATGCATAGAAGTTCTGCAAATTTTTAGTTTTATTTTTTCCCTGCTGAGACATTATCAAATCCCTGAATGCTTCTATGTTAACAACTGCTGTTTTTGAGCTTGTGCAACAGTTTTATCATGCTACAGAATTTGGTAATCTAGCCAATGTGGCCAGCACTTGCGCTGCTTAGCCATAGCAGACAAAACAAAGACAATTGTTTTGGATAAAGTGAACTATCGCGGAACACAATCTTAAACATGCGTAGTGGACGAAAGATCTGCAAAAAATGGTGAGATGGTCTCTGAATGCAGACGATAACCCAGATCTTCAGCAAAATCTAATTATCACGTTTTGGCCCATTTACAATGTTCCTTAAAATTTGCATGCAAATTAATTCCGTGGCATTTCCATTAAGTCTACAAATTAACAAGCAAAAAGTATGCGAAAACAATTATTTTCTTTTGCTCATTTAATAAAGTTTTCGGAAAACATGAAGCTCAAGGGTTTTTTTTAAACCCAACCCCCCCACCCCTTGTGTACGCCCTTGAATGATATCATATTTTCTACGTATTATTGGCTGACCAAATTCTAAGTCTTACAAAAATCATGCAATGAATTGCAACTGCAAACGTCAATTTCTTTTTAAAATGAAACACATTTTCCCAGAGTCGCAACCAGCTCTTCATTTCGGAGGGGAGAAATTGTCATGAAATTTCATTAGATGACGTTATCGTACTTATCCAACCGTGGTACAACTCTTTCGCAAACGGTCAAATATAATAATAATGTATTTTTGCCCGCAGAAACGAAGTCCATAGTGTACAAACACACACACTCTGCACAATGCTGGTTAATAAAAACAGAACGTTTTGCAACAGCGTTGGAGGCTGAATCACCAGTGTCAAGCGAAATTTCTGACTTCATACCATACGCGCATGCACAGGGCAACATTTTACGTATAAAATACGCTGAGAAAGCAGATGATTAGGGCTTAGGGTTTAGTGTTTAAGTAAGCGTGTCGGGTTAGGCTTTATGTTACAGTTAGAAAACGAAAAAATTGAAGTCTAAGATTAAGTTCAATATTTTTCCGTGATTTTACGTATTCCCGTAGTGTAGCTTGTTGTGGGTATCTAACATCTAACGAAAAAGTTTTAATTTACGCAACACACATCAAAAAGTAATCGCCAAATTTTATTCCTTTACTCTGAGAAGCAAAATGACTGACTAATATAATAGGTCAGACATTTCGCATTACACCGGGCTACAGAAACTTACTTAACCGAACGTTTTGTAGCGGCTGTGGAGGCCGAGCCTCAGGTTTACAGACGCATTCTTAACACTATTTGTTCACTTGGTACAACACTACTGCAGAGTGGAACGCTACTTCCTAAACTGGTCAAGGGCAAGTAAAGTACGAATGCATTGTGACATGCACACCCTCAAACCAACAACATTGCAATGTTCGAGCACTCAGTCACAAAGTAAAATGCGGTTGTAGTCTTCAAAGAATAAGGACGAATATAAACAATCTGACTGCGTCAAAGCAGGCAGCCATACGTTATTAGACCCTCTGCATCTTTCGAGAAACAAGTACATATTTTTTCTTGATAATGCCTCAAATGTAGGAATGTTACATTGAACCTAATGAGTCATGACTACTAACACTCGCTCTCCAGAGCAGGTTGTATAGAGCTCTGCATCCAAAATTATAGGCCACACCCAATCTCTGAATGTCTTTGTCATCTGAGAGCTCAGTATTCAGTACAGCTTCCAGATATTTGTAGTGGTGTAACAGATTTCAGATTTTTACCACCCATTTGTCAGTAATGTGTGACTGTGCTTTTTGCACTATTAGCCTTAAACGTCATACAAACAGTTGTTGTGGTTAAAAATAACCCCAACATACTGTAATATGAATGACAATGATGCATGGAGAGAAAAGCACTCCTCCGTCACTTCAGAAAGAACTGAAGAAAATGACTGTTTGGATCGTTTGCCAAAGCGGCAATGAACGTTGTAGAAAACATTATGCATGAATAAGCGTATTAACATTTTCCATTACTAACTGGTATTGTTGTGTACTATGGGGAAGAAGCCACAATAATATAGGAACCATAGTTAAGGCCTAAAGGATTTATAATAAACTACGGAGCACGATGGAATCATAATGGAGCCATGTTAAAGTAGTAGCGAAATCTAAACAAGGAAATAGTAACACCACGAATATTGAGGCTTTGTGACAACAAACGAAAAGGGAGACTTAACAAAGAAACGAATGATTGACAAGTTCTCCGACAAGAATGGGAAACCTATGCAATGTTGTTCCCATGACATACAGGAAAAGTATGCACCTGTTGTCTAGACAAAGGCCATATCCAAAGCGTATTTCGTGGTCATTGCATGATGATTGTGTGAAAATGAATATCAGAACACAAAAGGCTTAGCAAAAAGATACATAAAACTTCTCTAGGAGAAGCAAAAGGCTTAGCAAAAAGAGAGTAAGAGTGTCCTCCTAGAGAGGATTCAGAGCAAAAAGGCTTAGGTAAAACAAAGTAAAATCATGTGACAAGACCAAAAGGGCTTAGCAAAGATAAACTAAGGTCATGTGATCAGCCAGAAAATGGCTTAGCAAAAACAAACCAAGAAATGAACGTTTCGACCAGGTTCGGAATTGTCTTTAAAGGGGGCAGGTCCAGAACAACAGAGCTAGCTGAGAATTCATTTCGAATTTTCGACCGAAGGGCGAACTTGGGGGCCTGGCAAATTCGTGAACCAGGACCGCCTTGTAGCCAACGCTCAAAGGAGCTCTAGTCTGAAATTTCACTGGCCTTCCAGGCACGAAGGTTTCAGTGCGGTTGGATAAAGGTTGATTTTAGTCAAGGTTGTATACTGATATTATAGTTAGACTTTGTCAGAAAGCTCCGCAACTTTATGTAGTAACGAAGTTCTGTCAAAATTTTACTTAACTTTGGACTTTAACGAAATTTTGGCTTGTCAGATTTAACTAGGGAACAGAGTCCTGCCCAAATTTTCTATGATTTCGGACTTTAACAAATATAGAGAAATTTTAAGTCAAAAAGGAAACAAAGTCCTGGCCAAATTTTTCATGATTTTGTACTTAGAAAAATCCCAGACAATGGGGGGGTCATTAGGTTAGGATCATGTTCATGTGTTCATCTTCATATGTTTTGGGTCGTGTGTTGGTACCTTGATGGTCAATAAACATGTATCCCCGCATAAATGGGTATAACGGTCCTGCCATCAACAGCTAAGGTTGGTGACATTGACTATTTGCCTTAAGTGTAGTAGTCTCTCATAGGATCAGCCTCGAGAACCCTGTCTTAGCAAAGTAAAGATAAACGTTAAAATTCATAAGCGTTTAGCATAACTTGTTTTTGCACCGAGTCTCTCGTGGACGGGTAGTCTGAGCTAGGTTGTCGGATCCAGCGAGGGTCGTCGGCCGCAAAACAGTTTTGCTGTAGTTGAAAATATTTCCATGCGATTCTGCATAAGCCTGACACACAGATAAAAGTTCTCTTCGCAACATTTCCGAAAATGGGAACTCTTCAGTTTTAATCAAGATGCAGACCGAACGATCAGGACAGAGTAAAAATTAGTATCCTCATACAAGCACCTGGTTCCGTACTCAAAGTGTAGTCACGGCTTTAGTGTGACAGATGTATAGGCTACTACAGTAGTAAACCTGCCTAAATTTCGTCTTGTTTTAGCAAATTCGTTCTAGCCCTTTTCGTCTGGCATGTGTTTGAATTTCTATCACAAATGAAGATCCCAAACTTGAGGGATAACCTATGGCAAGGATGAGGGGATCTTTGAATGCTACCATTTCGAAAAAAACAGGTAAGGTGTCTTGTGTCTTTGGCGCATAACGGATCAGATGTGTTTGGGGTACAACGGCTTTTTCTGGCATCCATGAATTGTGTAAGTTTTTACAAGCACGTTTGCTTTCAGAGCTTTCACTGGTTTTCAGGGCTTTCAAAGTTAGGGTCTTGTAAAGCGGCATTTGGAGCCAAAGTGGTCTAGTGGTAGGCGCGTTCAACATTTGACTAGCACTCATATGACACTTTACTAAACCTTTTTCCCAAGCCGTGGTACTGGGATCAACCCAGAAAGAAACTAAAACGTGAAACAGTCCTCATGCTAAATTTAGTTAAAAACTATCAGGTTTCGAACTGAAAATGCAGCTTACATTTTTTAAAGAAACGTACTACGTTAATAATGGTGATCCGCTTTGCCTTTAACAAAAATAATCAAAAGGTCGTAGAAAAACATCGGCTTGACGTAGCACTAACTGTTATGTCAAGATTTCTCTAATCAGTTTGAAAGTTTCAGCAATTTGCACGGTTCAAAAGTACCCTAATGCAGTGTTTTTCAGCCATAATGTTGCAGAGGAACCTTCCGCAAATGTGTGCGTTGCTCATGGAAACCAATACAATGATACAAGTGTCTATATTGCTACAACCACACAGAACTGTGGTTGCGAATTTCGTCCCAGGCAATTTCGGTCTGTTTCGGCGGAACCCCTGGCAGCCACTCGCGGAACCCCGGTTGAAAAACACTGTCCTATTGTTATAAAGTTTCATGAGGGCAAAATGAAGCCTGTCTAAGAAAAAATAGTACACGAAAAAATAGACATAAAATGCCTTAGAAATACGAACATTTTAAACTATATCCCATGTTTTGACACTTCCAGCATATTTGTGGTTAAATACCAATCATTTACAAAAAATTTCGATCAGATACCCTGTCTCAAGATAAATCTTGTAAAGAGATAAGTTGCCAGTAAGACAAAGAAAAATTCCAATAAGATTTCTTAAAACTGATTAGAATATAAAATTTCGTCTTTATTCTTTGAAAGTTTCTGCAAATGTCAAAATTGCTATGCAATGTTTTGAAAATTTCGGGGGTTGCAAATGCCCCAAATATGCCCCCCTGGTTGCGCGCCTGCATTTTCCTATATCGTGTAGCAGAGTTTTTTCGTTAATTTTTTGATCTTTGACTAAATTTTATTTGAAATGACCGAAAAAATAAAGCCAATTCGATCATAATGATTTTTTCAGTCATACAAAAATGTCCTAAAAGGAACATATGTCAGAAAGTTTTTAATCTATTTCGGACAAATGAGGTCATCGATAGGGCAAGCGCGTGTTCTTCTGTCATAATATCTGAGGTCATATTTTGTCACAATATTATGGTTTGTTCATAATGCTTGGTGGTGCTGGAGCAACATGTGCATTAGATAAGGGCACTGTGTTGACGCAGCTTTTCAGTTAATGGTTCTATGGGGCGCAAAATAAAAGTTGAAGAAACTGCAAGTCACAAATTTAAATTTGGACCAAGCGATTTTTGCGCCCGGCCACAGTGGCGCCCATGGCACGAGCCATGCCTGCCATACCCTAGATGCGCCACTGTTCACAACTGCAAAAGCATCAGAACGCGCGAAAGTCTCGACGCATGGCAGTCGAGCAAAGAAGGTATGCGTCTTGAGTGGTGAACGCACAGGGTTGACCAGTGGCGTAACTGACGAGAGGGCACCCCTGGCACGTTAACCTAAAAAACCGGGCCCTCACTTAACTTATATTTCGGTTTTAGTATTCTATTTGAAGTTCAGCGAGTTATTGATTTGCGTTTTAAGGAGTATTTTTCTGTGATTTGAGGTTTTGCTATAGCCATCCACATCCATGTTCACCATCGTCTCTAAAAAATTTTTCTGAGTGTTGGCTAGTGGGCCCACTTCAGCTTAGATTTCCCCCTGATTCAAACCTCCAGTAAGGTAACTGGGTTAACAGTTTGAAACTTGCTAAAACACACAAGAATTGAGAACGCGCATAAATTACGCAAGAAAATTTTCGATTTTTATTATGTGGCTGTTATATGCACAACTCCTGCGGGGACAGAATAGATACGGGCTTGTGTGAGTTGTTATGATCAATCCGCCTGAACTACCAATTAATGACGAAGTTCGAAATGATGCACATATTGCAAACACAGGTGTTCGACTGTATTAGCGCACACCCAGGGTTGCCACCTCAAAAATGAAACGGGAAACCAGCGATGCATCAAAACGTCAGCTAAACCAAGCAAGTTGAAACAGAATAGTTTTGAAATCTGGCTCAGAAAATGATTTAAGCATCCATAATTATTTTTCCATCGTCTTTTTGTGATTTTCCCTTGATCGCACCATCTGGAAAAAGTCACGTCACTATCAGTTTCATTGGGTGTGCGACGCACACCTAGAGTATAGGTCCCTGGTAATGAAGAATGTGAGAATTACTGGCTTTTGACCAAGTAAAAACTAATGTTGACAAAAAAGACGTTTCGACAAATGAAATCCATGCAGCATGTGTTGGTAGCCTTACAATACGAAACATCATCTGGTTACAGCATTTCGTTGATGTAATTTCACTCTTTGGACCCCCTGGCTTAGATGCCCGGGGTCAGCGCCCCGTTCGCCCCCTCTGCACGCCGCTGAAGTAGAGTGAATCAGTGCCAGGTGATAGGCAACTTGGCATAGCCTTAACCGGGGGGCGGACAACCGGGCAATTACCTCCTGAAAATTTCAAAAACATGCTTTATCGTTACATGCAACAACAAGATACCATCATTTTGTCCACCCCACCCCGCAAATAGTACAACAACAAGTTACAATTGTTTTGATCTACCTCTGAAAATATCAGCTAGTTGCAACCCTTCAACGCGGTTCTCGTAAACGTCTCCTTGATTCAAGGGTACGCTTGACAATAGCAGTCACAGAAAAAGTTTATTTCAACAAGAAAAGCTTACAAAAATATTGCTCTCATTTTGATAAATTGAGGCATGAACCTCAGTCTGAAAATTTAACGCAAGAGCAAACGATACGTTTAGGTATGATTGTGGTGAAGTCTTTTTTATAAGGGACGTTAACCGAAACAGTGGCACTACTTGACAATGGCTGTACTGAATAAAGTTGTTCAGAGCGATTAAATCCAAAAAGACGTAACTACTGCTGAGCATTGATAAAAACAGATGTCCCACCTGGCAGGGCTTGGTCTTACAGTTTTCAAAATAAACATCTGTTGGCAGGGACCCAGTTTGCTAAAAAACTGGGGTGGGGACAAATCTTCATTTCAATGACGTCATGGTGTTCATTCAACTGTAGTACGACCTTTTTGTAAAATTGGCAAAATGTGGGACGCATTGTGTAATTTATATATTTTGGTGCCAATGGCCTAAGTGCCTGCCCTGGCTAGGCCCATGACGGTGGTCGGTGCTATATCTAGATAACTACAACTTGGAACTGCATTCTACGCAAACACTTTAATTCTCAGGGTTGGGCTTAAAATGGACATAATTATGCCCAAAAATTGTGATAATCAATTCAAATTTGGTCAGTTCGGAAATAAAACGTACTGCAACTAAAAACCACAAGAACACACATAGATCAAATCAAAAAGAAACCACAAGATCTTTTGGTAAATAATAACAGTGGCAACCAGGCGCGTAACTAGAAATTTTAGTAGGAGGAAACATCAACCGAGTTTCAACATTTAAATATGTTTAACGCTTCTTGTTTTTAAAGCACCATCCATGAAACGTACATGTTTCTGGCGTTTTCTCCGGAACAATTGCGTTCCGACAAATAAAACAAACATCTGCTTTCATTGAATTGACTAGTAGTCAGGTCCGGATTTACCTATAGGCTACATAGGCTTAAGCCTAGGGCCTCAAGATCCAAGGGGGCCTCCAAAAACTGTGGTACGCATAGAGTCGACGGCCGATATGATCATTTAGATTAAACTTCGTCATAAATTTATGTTTGAATTATTATTACTCACGAAATTTAGTTTTATTCAACTTTCGTGGTGATAACGCCAGAGTCTTCCAACGAGTTTCCATGAATCTCAATATGACGATTGGTCAAGCCGCATGCCAACAATTGTGTCGATATACTCAAAGCAAGCTGGCTGCATCCTGCGTTTGCTGAATCGTACCGATTGTTACGTGTGGCTCTATCAAAAGAACTTGTGGCTGTTCATGTTTGAAATGCACTTAATCAATGGCATAATTGACGTGTAGCAGGGGTGCCAACCGCCACCCCGTGCCAAGCTAAATGTAAAAACCTGGCCCCTACCTAGCTTGTATTTTGTTATTTACTATTCTTTTCCTTTCAGCAGAGTGTTGTGTTTTTGCGTTTTTCGGTGTTTTTTTCGGTGATTTCGGGTTTTTGTACAGCCGTTCAATACCGGATTTGCTATTATTTCTCAACTATTTTCTGAGTGTTAGCCAGTGGGCGCCCTTCAGCTAAGTTCCCCCTGGCTTAAACTTGCAGAAATCTTACATTAATGCAAAGTACCTAAAGCAATGACAGGTTTTCTTTGAACACACGTTAATCAACGAATCAGGCTAGGAAAGGAAAAACTGGGGAGTGTGGAAATGTCATTCCCCGGAAATATGACATGCTTGCAGGAAATTTTTCGCACCAATACTATCACTTTTTGCAATTTTTAACGAGTTAACCAAAAAAACTTGCGCTAGCGCGAATCGACTTTCAACGCAGCAGGTCACATTGCTCGTCTTCCGAAGTCGAGGCCTTTGATTCAAAGCGCACTCCCTCCATCATCATAGGTTACTCAAGGTCGATGCATTCCACTCAAAGCATGCTCCCTTCACGAATAGCAATAGCGGCAAGCACTGTCGGCAAGGTATTTTACTCGGCATGAAGTTTTTAATTGTCGTGCAAAGTAACTGAATCAGTGGTGTCTCGAGCTGAGCCAGAGTCTTTGATTTCGATTTATAATATTGTAGAATGCAAGCTTGATTGCATTGTATATTTGTGCCACCACACCCTTCACTGATTATGGTTGTTAACTTGGGGTCTACGCATTGGGCTTTGTTACTATTCAAGTATTTTCGTTCCATGTCTGTCCTTTCGCATTCATGTTGCAGGTGACCTGAATCAAAAACTGTCGTTAGTAGCAGGTGTTCTCTCGACATCGTTCGATCGCGCTTTACTCAGGCTCATCCGTTAGAGCCCGAGCTGCTCTCTGCAATTACCTACTGAAGTATTTTTGACATCATTCATGTCAGATTAAATTTTTTTTTTTTTTTGAAGCAACAGATTTGCATAGAGCAGTGGTTTTCAACCTTTTTTGTACCGCGAGTCCGCGATCCATTATAGCTGCCCACTACAACCAACGACCCCCATCTAAAACTCGATCAAACCAAATGTAATACAGCTGTGTGCATAAAAAATGTACTCGCGACCCCTCCAAAATGGTTTACGACCCATCTGGACAGTGTTCCCACAGAAAATGTACACTAAGCAAATGTTTGTGTTAGTGCGCATGCAATTGCGCAACCATGTAAATACATTGGCAGTGAAGTGTTTCAAGCGTTACAGAGGCTATGCAGTATATATACGATATTAAATCTGGACTGTTGCTAGTGCGCGATAATGACATTTCACTAGAAAAGTGGTCTGTTGGCACTGAGCATTTGCGCACCGTAAAGCAGAATTGCAAACGGGCCTCATTTTGAAGCCCGAAACCGCCCGAGCCCGAACTTGGCCCGAGCCCGTCATTTAATTTTGAAGTCCAATTTAGGCCCCAAAGCCAAATTTACCCAGTGAGTTGAGTTATGTGCAACTGCGGGTAACAAAAAAACGTAGTGTACGGGTATAGCTGCAGGTTTAAGGTTTTATCACACCCAAAATAGCAACCACCTTGGCCAAAACATTGCCTTAAACAAGCACACATGTTAGTCGACGATAATACTGCGCAATGTAATGTTTCTCGAAAAAAGAAACTATTGCGAAGCTATCCACGATGGCGCTATAGGCATAAAAGAAACTATTTAGAATAGTGCTGTAAGAAAAGTTGTTTTGTGGGCCATTGTTTTTAAAACAAAGCAAACATCGCGTGAGTGATTGATCTTTTTGACACAAAGCCATCGTGTGCTAATTTCGTTACCACTACTGCCTTCTCAAAAAGAATTTGAGGCTAATCCGAGCAGAGAACAAAAGAACGCAGCTGTGTTTGCAAATAGAATTAGCTGAAAAAATCACAATCACTTCACTCACAGAAGTTCCCCAGTGAGCACAACAAATGTACGTCACGGAAGAAAAAAATAATTACTCTTAATGTTATAAAAAAGTTTTGTATGCAGGCCCGATATCGGCCCGAAACATTTTGACAAACGACCCGAAAAGGCCGCCCCGACTAACAACTCTGCCGTTGAGGGAACACTGCCTCTGGGAGTCACGACCATACACTTGAAAACCGCTGGTGTAGAGCAATGAATTCCGGTCCAATGAACAGTTCGCATTCAAAAGTAATTTCAAACAAATGATTGTCAATTCGTGAATATGAATGAGTCAAGTACGCAGACGCTTACTTGAGCTCATCTCATCCGTTAAAGCCCGAGCTGCCCTCTACAATAGGCATTTTTTAAATATAATTCATGTCAGATTGAATGTTTTTTGAAGCAATCGATTTGCATAGACAAGTTCCCATTCGAGAATAATTTCAAACGAACAAAAATATTGTTCAGTAACTCGGGCTAATTTGAATGAGCCTAGCATGCAGAGAGGTAACGGACATTGTGATTGCTCTGTACCATACGTTACCTAACAATCGAGGAGTTCTCATGAAAACTTCTAATTCATTGTTACGTAACTACCGTTACATAGCAACGATCGTGCTCGCCAGAATAAAAGCAAATGGAAATTTCAATGATGCAAGCCTCGAAAGGTTGCATTCTGTCAGTGGCCTTGGCATAAATGGCGTGATGAGCCCGAGTGACGCGTTTAACCTGGAGTCGCTTCTGAACTGAATGTTCCAGAACACTGTTTTTTACGTTGGTGAACAACCTGTCACGTCACTGGCGTAAAGTTGACTTTACGTGGATAGAATGTAAGCTCAGTTTATAGTAAAGCAGTGCAGTGACAATCGATTGCTTGCGTGCAAATGCGAAACTAGTTGACGTACACGTTTGTTGTCCTTTAAAATGTAATCTCAGTGCTTCAACATCAAAGTAACGTTTGGCACATAAAAATGCAGCTGCCGAAAGAACCAGCTTTCTACGTGAATCATCACTAATTTTTAATTAAATAGAAGAAACGTTTGCCCAAATTGAGCAGAGGTTACCTGAGCAAGGTTAACAAATTTCATCAGTTCCTTATGTACAGAAATGTCGCGACCGAAATGTCCCGTGACCGAAACGGCCAGACCGAATTGACCAGACCGAATCGGCCAGACTGAACGGCTCAGACCGAAATGGCTCAGACCGAAATGGCTCAGACCGAAACGGCCAGACCGAATCGGCCAGACCGAAAAGTCGTGTACCCATTTATGGATGTGATTTTTTCCATTTGAATTTTTTTCAGTAATATCATTCAGAAATCAGATTGCTATTGAGTACTTGCGAAAGTTTGTACTGCTTCCATGCTAAGCAAATCAGAGAAGATCTTGATGACCTTGAATAGCAGGAAAAAGCCATTTTGCCAACTGGCAACCGCAGAAATCCTCCCCAACGAGACAGGGAAGCAGCAAAAAAATGACAAAAGCGCGTTTAGGTCTGATGCCTTAGATTAGTGGTTCTTAGTTTATGTAACAACGCGAAGCCCTATTTCTTATCTTGGTGATCACTAACTGCTCAGGCGAAAGGTACTTTTCAAGATACAAAAGAATTAAAAATGAATTAAAGGACCGCAATATTTCAGGATAGGTTGTCCACACTAAGCATACGGTACATTAAAAGTGACATACTTAGGCAAACAAATTGTAATGAATTCTTAGATAATTTTGTTATAAAGAAGGCAGAGCAAAACCTTTTTGACTGTTAACTGTGTTATGTTACTTGATTCGATGATTGTAGCTTTTTATTTCTTTTTTTCGTATTTCAATAATGACAGCATAAGCGAAATTTAAACTAGTCCAGCCGCCACGGTGCACATTGGTTAGCTCAGCCCTTCCAAATTTAAATATGAAACATTATAAATCAGCAGATTTTATCAAATTTTCAGAATGCTAAGACCCCTTGCGCAAATGTAAAACCTTCTATTGAAGACTTTCTGGCGACTATTGTGGTATTCAAACCTCACATCCTTTCACGCGACAGTTTAGTTGCGTTCGATTCTTACCAGTCTGAAAAAGTAAGAAACACGAGAATCGTGAACCTAACAGTTTCAACCCTTTGGGTGCATTTCACGTGACGTGTTTTGCTCGTGTGTGTGAGATTTTTACAGCCGTGGTAAGCGAGTTGCAACGTGGTCTTGACGTTGTGCTTAAAGTCTTTATGCCGCCACACATACTATATAGGTCCAGTGTGTTTGTTTTTTTTAACACAGATAAGAAAAAACAGATTTGATTGTTATAAAAAACGTAGACCATGTGTTTTGTCAAATTTTCAATTGTGGCTTTTTCGGTTGGTTTGCCTGTCGAAATTAATAATTCTGTTCCCGCCAGCATGGCACGATTTCGACAATTCCGTGCAATTGAACGCTTTTGCGTCGAAGGCAGCAACAAACGCGGTGATCGTGGGCACTCCAGTAATGATTTAAATTTTTTTACTGACTGTACTTTCAGAGCGTTATTTTCGGATTTTCGCAAATTGATTAACACTTTCCATTTTTTTCCTCGCAACAATGGGAGAGGGGGCCTCACAAGTGGATTAGCCTGGGGCCTCGCATCAGTTAAATCCGGCCCTGCTAGTAGTTCCAAGCTTCTACTTTGGATCAATGCCACCATTTGCTCATAAACCTTTCCTGCAAAAGCGCTAGTAAAGCTCTCAATGCTACAGGTGGACGATCTGCAGTATGCTTTTTGCAGCCAATAATGCAGTTGACAAGACGTCATCGCAGCCGACATTGCGACTGCGCTTCTTATACTTTATTTTCACGCTTCGAATGCACACCAACACAGCACGTTCAATCGAAGCCGAGCAGAGATTTTGCTCTGAGGCAATGACTTACGACGAAGTAGGCTTTCTGCAAAACTTTCGCGCATATGAGAAGTGGATCCCGTTGTCATCTAATTTTTGAGCGATTAATTCACGTATGTAATTGATAAAAGTAAACGCTAGAGTCTTTCAACGCGTTTGAAAAATGTTTGGACTTTTGACTAATCCATAAGGTCTTTTGGCTATGTTCAACTTATTCCGTAAAACCTTTGCAGCTACTTTGAACTTACTTTGTTTGAATTGTTTGAGACTTTGCTAAATTTAACAGACTTCATTGAAATATAAAAAGGAATTAAACTGTAAACACAATCGTACCCACAATATTACAAAACTTATTGACCACGCTCAGCTGCAGGTAAAGATAGCTTAGCACCACATGTAATTAAATCTGTAGAAATCACGGGCTTCTAGAAAATACAATAACTTGTCTGCGGAATTTTGAAGCACTAATGGGAAAAAATTCAAATTTAGTTTCATTTTAGTCACATGCGCTTTGCCAACAAAACAGATTACAAGCTCAGGGATGGATATTAGGAAGGATAACGAGGCAGTCGCCTCGAGCCATTCTTTTCCAGAGATACCGTGGCCCCCTCTTGAGTGTTTTTTGCACCATTGTTTAGTTAAAAAGGTTATGTACCACTCTAGAGCCACATTTAAAGAAGCTCTGAAGCAAGTCATATGTTTTTCAAAATAAAGCAAAAATTATGGGAAAATGTGCCAGAGGAGGCAGCTTTCAAGCGTCCAGCTGCAACACTTTACAAATTTTTGTTCCTTTCGTACTTTCGTATGTATATTATGCTCTTGAATTTAGTTCATAAATTAAAATGTGAAACAAATTTAACCCTTTCATCCACATAATCCCACATCTACCTTTTGCAATGGCGATGTTTTCGGGCCTTTGTCTGAGAGCTTGCCCCTAAATTTTAATATCCACCCCTATGCAAGTTATCTCAGTATCTGTAAGATAATGACAGTGTCAATTCCCTCAGCACTTGCAAAATATAAAACACCTTGCTACTTACGGAAGTCATTGCCTCAGAAAACTACAAATTTCTTTTAATAAAACAAACGAAATTTGAAGGACTTGAAAAAAAGAGAAGAATAATTCGAACAGTTTGAGTAAATTTTACTGGTTATCTTCTTCAGCTCTGTAAAATTGGTATATTTTAATCAATTTTTCTTATTGAGTTCATACTGAGTTTCATATTGAGTTGGATTACATGCAGACTAATAAAGTAGTGATAAGATTTCGGATTTAAACAGGATTTGGATTTTGAAACGGTCCGTTTTCGGATTTGGATTTTGAAATGAAATGTCGAATCGGTTTTGGATTTGAAAAACCTAAATCCGTTCATCTTTGGAAAGTATTAAAGTAAACCAAGATAAGTATTATTGTATTGTGCTAGCTGGCCCCTCAGTGAAAAGCAAAGTCTCAGCTCTACCTCCGTGTTGGGTGGAACACTTGATACTTAAAGGTCAGCTGACACGAATTTTTTGTTTTGATTTTTTTGCTCACATCGACAGAACTTTTCGTTCTGATTCTAACTCACTAATTTTTATCAACATTGGTTACGCGGTTAAGCTGTGGGAAGCAAACAAAGTTCGACAATCCGCCATTGCTGAGTCAGGGCACTGTGACGTCATGTCAGAACATCTACTATGCGGCATGCGCGTTACTTCACGTTGAAACATTGCATTTTCCCGTTAGCGACCCGCTGCGTAACGTAACGCGTTTTTGCTGGAGTGTAATTTTCTCTCAGTTTAAGTTAGACATAGCCACTTGACTTAATTACTTGGTAGTATTTATACGACATAAAACCCAGCAATGGCAAAGTTTTTTGAGTGACAGTGATGCTGAAGAATTGGGTTTTCTAAATGTTGTGCTGCCATACCAGTCGCATGAGCCTGCACCTAACCAGTCAAAAGTTGGTGAACCTACAAGCAGCACCGATGTCACTGAAGATGAAGAAGCTGGCTTAGATGAGGATAATTCTTGACGTTGAGAACTGGTAAGTTTTTGAGTACCTGAGAGGGATTTTTAGTTTGAAATCTTTGATTGCCGACAGGGTTGGTGTCATAAAAACTAGGGTGGGCAAAGCTTACATAAGGCAGAAGAATTTTGCCTGCTTGCGTTGTTTTCAAAATTCAACAAAGTGAAGTAGCTTTTCCAGACAGGTAAAACTTTTTTCCAATACATCGTCAACATAGATGCGGTTAGGCTATAATTTTTGTGATGCTTTATGCACCAACAGAACTTGTAAGGTTTCAAGTAGATCAAATAAATTTTACAATGTAAAATCATTATTCATTGCTTGTTGACAGTATCACAAAAACATTTAGCGGGGAAAACCAGGCCCACAGCCAGACTTTAAGGTTTTGGAGGAAAACAATTTAAGGTTATTCTTTTTATTATATGTTTAAAACAAAATTTTCTGGGCACAAAAAAAATTCGGGAAGGCACTGCCCCCGAATGCGCTGCCGTGGCTACGGGCCTGAGGAGGCTTGTAAATGGGTTGTCAAAGAGTAGAGGATTTGTCGCCTTTTTGACGCAGAACATAACACATTTTCTCTTTTACCAGGATGCAGGAACAGCGGTAGGTGAGGAGGTACAGTGGAAAAGTTCATGGCAATGGAAATGTATTTCTAAAGAACAAACAAAAAATCGTTACCAAAATGCTTGGGCGTGGGACCCCAAAAACTAAGATGGCCTAGGGCCCCGCGCTCCCTAAATTTTTGGGTACTGAATATCAAGAAGGAAATGGGCCACCCTTGGAGGACGAACTCATTGTGCAAAACGTGTTTTCATTCTTCAATATGGGATACAGGGGGGGATCCTGCGGGGGGGCGATAACCCCCCCTAAAACCTACAAAAGTAACTTTATTCACCATGATTTTGTACAATCCCAAAAACAGCATTCGCGATATAAGGCGATTTTGCCATCCATTGTTTTGTCGCAGCAGTGTTGTGAAGTATACTTCCTCTCTCTTACAGTAGTGAACTCGTGAATGAGACTTGACTACCATATATTACTGAAATCGCCCCCCCTAAACTTACTGGCTGGATCCGCCCCTGATGGGTTACATATTGAAATTCACATAAAACAGTATTGCTAGGCAACATAACGTTTTATTTTTTCACCCAGGACCTACAGATACATTGCCTACCGAAAATTAGCGCGATGGATTTGGAAGAAACTTGGCAAAAAAAACAGATGAGTTTTGCCTGCTTGCGTTAGGCAACAATTTGTCTGCGAACGTTGCTGCGGCTTCAAATATCCTACTTAATTTTGAATAAACATGTGAAGACATCAGTGCGTTTGGTTGTTTTGTGTATTCAAGCAGTAAGAAGGAAGTGCATCAAAATAGGCAGGAGGCGCTGAATCTTGAAGCACTACGGCGCACCACTTCATCCTTACTAATCTTTTTCTCACCAACTGACAGGGGAGGGGGGCCCTTGGCGAGCACCAACGGCTGATCGTTCACATATTCCGAAAAATCAGAGATAGAAATGTCGTTAGGATTAATTTTCCCCAAGCAGTAGATCTTCTCTGAAGCTCCTTTTTCATGAAGACGTTTTACTTTTTGGTTCGAGGAATTATGAAGGAACAGCATCAGGCTGAAGTTGTAACTGAAAATTCATGTTATATCCAACAGAGGCTGCAAATGCCCTACTTAATACGAAATCGGAATCATTGAAGTGTTTTTCACAAACCTTTGAATGCTTAGTTAAATTGTAGTTCTCTCTCCGACATTTGAAAATGCAGGCTTGCCTTGGCTTAGGGTCTTTCGGGAAAGCGAACATACAAACACTTTTGTTTCGCCCACTTCTCATGCTGCATGTTGCAACAGCACATACCACCGTGACAGTAGATTTTGATGCTTCAAAATTGTTATGTCTGTATGAAGAAAAGACAACAGTTTGCAGCAAATAGCATTAACCTACTCATAAGACATATTGTGTTGCAAGCTAATAATAACACTGCAAGCATTAACAATTTGTTGAATGTCAGAAATACAAGAAAAATGGAGTCTGATACGTGAGCTGGCTAAAGCTATAGTGTTATAATATAAACGGTAGTTCTTTAAAATATCTTAGGTCAAAATGCAACCTAGCATCCCGCCCAATAAAAGTAGTCATACTGCATGGAATCACTAAACGGAAAAATACTATGGTAATTCATTTTCAGACTCTAACACTTCGTCAGCTTCTTAAAACTAGCCACATACAGCAAGCTAAGCAACGTTTCTACAGACATTATTTGTGTCAATCTCACAAAAGATATTTACTCACATTTCATTTAATTTATGGGCACCTGACGAGAAACCTCTGTTTTTTCGGTGACCCAGAGTTTCTGCTGTTTTACAGAGTACATCTAGCGCAATTAATTCAGTACCGCCAAATAAATCATACCTATCTATCTATAACAGTACATTGCTTCAGTAGTTTTGAAATTTTGACTATTGGTAATTTCGCAACACTCAGCCACCTAAACAACCACACAAATGATCCAATAAGCCCACCGGAAGGCAACTGGCTGACTAGCCTACTAGGCAAACTTTATGTCAGCAGTTTAGTCTGTTCCTTACTTGCTGTGAGGTTTGCACGTAAGGCTAGGCCTAGTAAAGAAAACAAAGCAACACCGCTAATGGTTGTCATTTCTCGACAAAGTATGTATAAACAATACTCTTTTGATTCAACCTTTGATTTCTGGGAGTGCAATAATTACCACGCTATGCACATATGATCACTGCTAACGCCACTTAAAACTCAATCGAGGCAGCCGGCTTCTGGCAATGCACGACAGAGATGATCACTATCCGGTTTGCCGGTTGGATATCCGGCAGGATAGTGAGTTTGCAACCAGGATACGGATATCCAAAAACTGCTTTCGACTGGGAACCGGATGCGGATATCCGAAACGCTTTTATCGATGTTTCGAGGATTCACACTTCTGGAAAAAGTTGCACATTGCCCGATCAATTATTCATTATCTTCAGAAGCATCTTTTCAGCCTTCTGTGCCATGACTCCAAGTCTGTCTATGGTGTAATCTCTGTACCTAATGTAATCCCATTCTCCCTCTTACTCTGCTAATTGAACACGCCAAGTTTGGGTACCCTGTAAAAGGCGGAGCTCCATGAACAGCGGAGCTTGGTTGCGGAGGTTTGATGACGTAACCGGAGTCCACAAAACTGATATTTTTCGTTGAGAAATTAGAACTAAACGGTAGTTAAAATAATTTGATTGCAAAACGTGATATTACACTACGGTAAAAGAAGTCTATTCTGAAGTTTGAAAATTTTTGCTAATCTGAGTTTCACAACGGTTTGGGAACAAAAAATAGGTTTCAACAGTTGTGAATGTATAAAACTTTTAAACATTGCAAACATCTATGTATTAGATGTTTGGGGGAAGCGCATATTTATTTGTAATAATAAACAATTTTTCCTTTGCTTCTTTATGTTTATTCCTTTTGCAACGCAGCTTTTCTCCATTCCGGTTACGTCATCAAACCTCCGCAACCAAGCTCCGCTATTTACGGAGCTCCGCCTTTCACAGGCAACCCAAGTTTGTCAGCATGAATCTGTTCCTGATGTGGCAAGATACGGCTGTATACATTAAGGACGTTGTTTGCTGCGTACCTGGACTAACGCTAGCTTGTGAAGGCCTGCTGTGATCTCTAGTCTAGACTAGCTAGAGCACTCTAGCTCTTTTAATGTGAACTGTAGTCTACACCAGGCCTTGCAGTCTTCAGGCCTATTC
>Ga0210059_1001157_pt1 | contig 38673 bp, 22 predicted proteins | sample Ectturendosymbi2_FD_188042 | JGI IMG/M metagenome (GOLD analysis project Ga0210059, IMG submission 188042) | Ecteinascidia turbinata endosymbiont from Florida, USA - Sample 2 (SPAdes) (version 2) | ecosystem: Host-associated > Tunicates > Ascidians > Unclassified | place: Key West, Florida... | reverse complement strand
TGATTTATGTCTCTGATTCATAAAGAATAGCAGTGAATTAACTATAAATGTAGAGTTCTCATCCTTGGCTTTTGTTTTTGCCTTGGTTTCACTTTTTTTTACCATCTCTGATTTTTCCCTAGGCCTTATTAGCGTTATTACTTTTTACATGTGTATTACAGAAAACTACTATATATATATATATGTTTCTAGTTGTTTGCTTTGTGGTAATCACAACTAAACTTGCTGTTCGAAAGGTTGTCAAGAAAAAATGAACAACAAATTTGAAGCGTAAGTTAAAGTTGCAAAGATTGTTACATAACATAACTACAGTGTATTGGTCATTTCTTATCTGTTATGTTATGGAAGTGGTTACAGAACTGCCCATGGATCTTATTTGAAAACTTATTTATTATTCCACCTTGCCGCCTCGCCTGATGCACTTTGAATAAAGCAGTCAGTTTGTCACTCAAACGTCATCGTCCCATAAGCGTAGCAGTTATGTCTCACGTCTGCTGTGCCGATGGTTTTTGGTTCACCTCTCGTTCTCACTTTGGCGAGTAGTGACTCCCTGAACGTTTCAATTTGTGGGACCAGTTTTTCTTTAATTTTTTCAAAACTTTCCAAACTTTTCCTTAAGTTGAGGGATTGGGTTTAGGGGTTACCATTACCTTAGTGTTAGCTTGGCATTAGCTCAGTTTTAGGGTTAGGGCTAAGGAAAGGTTAGGTTTAGGTTTACCTTTTTGCATTTACTATGTTTCTACCAAACCTACTCCATTCTCCTCGTGCGTTATTGTCACATTAGAGGAGGTGGTCGATTAAGGTTTCAAATTTAAAGATCCGCATGTGATTCCGTAGCCACTGCGTTACATTAATAGTGACTGTGTTACCTGCAATTTTAATTGAAAACATGGTTTTTGTGTATATTCTAGATGTATTTCAAACATTGTACCGTATTTATTCGAGTATAACGCGCAAAATTTTATACGGAATTTTAATCAAAAATTAAGGGTGCACGTTATACACGCGTTTTTCATCAGCACGCTTTATTTTTATTTCTTTTTTTGGACACTGATATAAACGTAACTCACGAAGAGCTCGAACAACTGTTTGGTGAATCTGATGATGAATCTGGTTTTAAACTGTAAATTTCATTTGGGAATTGTGCTTATACTGGCAGTTTGCTTTACCAGTGTACCGTATGTTATTAATAAATGTTTTGTTACAGCCACATGTCTTCAACAGTTTTTTCATTCAAAATTTAAGGGTGCGCGTTATATACGAGTGCGTGTTATATTCAAATAAATATGGTAATCATACAACAAGATGTTTATTTTTATCATTAGACAATATGTCTAGGCCAGGGTTTCTCAAATGGGGCCCTCAGCCCTCCTTTGGGATCACAGAGCAGTTCTTTGAGGGCCACGAGTAGAGGCCTTTACTAGGTAGCTTTTCCATGGTATTGCATAACCCAAGTGTCACGATATATATCTTAAGTATTGTCCAGTTAAACTTAGAAGGGGGCCACAGCTCATGAAAGTTTGAGAGCCACTGGTCTAGGCGTTGCAGCCTTAATAGAACACACTGATGATTTTTTAGCACATTAGCCTGCATGTAAGCTAGATTTGATGCAGCCACTCTTCCTGAGATCATCCCTAACTTGCTAGCAATCATTATTTCCTACCACTTACCCCATTTCATTTTGCCTTGCTATTTTCACATGCAGGTTTAGTTTTTTTGGCCAAGATTATCGGACCATGCCCCAACCACAAGAGGAAAGTGTTTCACTCAAGTTTTTACCAGAAACTAGGCCAAATCCAGGTCTTTTAAGCTTTTGACTGACTTTCTAAGGTTTCTGGTTCAAAAGGTAAAATACCAAAAATTGGGAAATTCATTTTTTTGGGTAATTTTTACCCAAATTTGATTTTTTGGCCATAACCAGTTCAGCAAAAAGCAGTTGAGCAAGCACATTGCCCTAACAAAGTCAACTTTTCTGAAAGGTGTTTCTACTCATATTTCCCAACACAACAAAAAATCTCCTGTTGTGCAACATTTCACCGATAAATTGAGTAAGGTGCAGGTCATTTATCGAGTTATGTGCTGGTTAATTCCACAAACACTGCTCTTGTTACTTATTTTGAAAACCACCATCAATGTTCTGTGTCAGGTTAGGAAGTTGACTTTCCAGGTTAAAATCCAACTTCCTGGGTTTAAGTTAGGGAGTTGACTTTCCCGGTCAAAACCCAGCTTTATCCTTGGTAAGGCATTGCTCCATGGAGGGAGAGCCAGAGGAGGTGCTTGAGTAATTTGTGAACTTGACTCAAGAGTGATCATCACATTAGAGCAACAGCTTTTTGGCTTTGTGGAGGCTTTTTCTGTTTTAAGTATAACAATAACTTTGGATTTTCGCCATGTCTTCGGAATGCGTTCGGTGGGTTTTGAGCATATGGTCCAGACTGTTTTAGTTATTCTACAATAGTGGTTTTCAACCTTTTTCATGCAGTGACCCATTTCGCAACCCAATTTAATATAACAACCCCCTTCTGAAAAATCTGTAGTCAGACATATGAAATGCAATTATATTTGCGCAACTGAAATCACAATCACTAAAAAATAGCATACGATATCATTGTGTTGTTCACTAAGACTCATTTGTTGCATTCATGCACATGGCAGCATCAGTGAAAGAGACCCGTGCCCAGGGGCGCATCCAGGGGGTCTGTTTACCTGTCATGACAAGCCCCTTTGTACCGCAGTTTCTCAGCATTAAAGCCGATGCAGGTCTCTAATGTGGGTGGTTTGGAACAGGCAACAGCCTAGATTTCACTTCTAACGTTGTATAGTACCATTATGAAGCAACAACATCCCTGCCTAGTGCTTGCACAATAACATGAAAGAATTTACGTTTTTGAACACTACTGATATTGCGCCGAATGCATGTATTTTGGAATTTTCTACTTTGGCAGTGCCAACTCCAATGCAAGCAAAGCTGTCAGAAGCTTGTACACTGCCTCGCACACGCAGAGCTGTTTGGTAATATTTCGCTTGATTGCGGGAGGACACAGTGTCCAATCACGATTGTTTTGTTTTGCAGTTTAAGCCTAAATTTTATCTGCTGTTTACAACTACCAGGTTACCACTAAATTAAATGAGTTGAGGCCTTCCGCAGCGTCACGCCAAGTAATGTGGGTTCATTTCAACTTAAGCTATATTTTTACAAGGAATTTCTCACAATGAAAGGTGCGACAGCTGGCTTCAGAAACTGTGGTCGCATTATCTGAACAAAAATATCAGTCAAACGTTGTATTTTGAAAAAAGCCTTGTTAGGATTGAGCACGTGTGTTATCTCCAGAGGAAAAGTGTCTGTTAGACTGCTGCCAAACGCAGATTTTCTTAACAGTGACTGGTTTATGAGGCTCTGGGAAGGTCAGCCTTTTAGCTTTGAAAAAATTTTAGTAATGTTGTTGTAACTAGCCACAGTTTGTGTGTTTTTCTTAACTTGTTTTCAAGTGCCAACATCTCGCTTGTGAGATTTATCTTACATTTACAAGACTGATGATGCGTTGGAAAAACGCAAAACTAGTTTCCCCGTCAATAAACTGACTGATTTACTTGCCGCCATCCTTGTGGCCTTTAACTATGAAAAATAAATACGCTTGCAAGTTTTAATCGTTGCAGAAGAATGAAAGCAGAAAGCATGTAGATTCCTCAGAAGCTTGCCACAAGGCTAAAGTTTGATTACTGTAGGATTGAGCAGTTGACAAATGTTGTTTAGTCCTATATTGATTTCGAGTAAGTCACTTTTACATCACAATGTAAAATCATCAGAGCAATTGCAACTCAATTATTCTTCTCCACAGTGATTTCGCAAGTATATTTATAACACCGCCATCTTCGATACACAGCGCTCCACAGATGCAGTTGTGCAGCTGATTGTCAGCTTATTTTTTATGAGCGAATGTACGTATGGATAACCAGCTCTCATTGCTGCAGGCCAGGGGTGGCCAACAGGTTGATCGCCCAGTCTCAGTTGGTCGATCGTGCCTGATTTTGTATTGATTGACACGATGCCTAAAAATAACATTTTTCAATCAAATTTCCTTTTTATTGCATTTTATGACATTTGTATTTGTGACTTTATTACCAACTGGTCGATTGCGAGTCACCAAGAAATTTTCTAGTTGATCCCAGTCGAAGACGTAAGTTGGCCACCCCTGCATTAGGCTATGGCTGACATTTGTTTGATGTTTGACAAGCACAAGCTCAGTATCTTTTCAGCACCATGTTCATAGGAACAAACATTGAATGTGATGTGATATATGCACTTTGATCAAAATAATGATAATTTGGAAATCTTTACTTGTGTGTTTTGACAATGAGTTCAATACCACTATCTATTCTAAATAGTTGGTTGCGCTAGGCTACTACTAGCCCTACTAATCAAGTTTGATTGGATTTTAGGTAGAGCTCAATCGATAAGGCTTTTTTGGGCTGATACCGATGCTGTTATTTTTCATTGACGATAACAGATGCCAATATTTTGAAACACTCAAACCACAGTTGAAATGCAATGCTGTACTTCAGTGTGACGAAGAAGCATATAACGTGGAATTCTGCGCAAACCTGGGTCACTAAGATGGTCAAAAACCACGGCCTTGTTTGCAAGCAGCCATCTGCTTACCATGCAAAACCTGGGAGTGAAAGTTACGTCATAAACTGGTTTATTGGGCCTTTTGCGGAGTGGTCTGAATGTTGCGCACTACTTGATGCAGAGCTGCTCGTCATAAGGAACAGTACAGAGAATTTGCTTTAATTAATCACAGACAAAGTAGCAACTTGGATTTCCAAACACTCTGTGCAGAAAACTAGCGTAGTGGCTTTTAAGGGCAAATATTGCCGATATACTGTGTATATCGGCTGAATTTTGCTGATATAATACTTTGGCAACTTCGCAAAATACATTGGTCGATTTCTAGTCTTAAGAAAAACAGTGGTTTTATGCTGAAAAGTGATATCAAAAGCTGCTCTTCCGTGACAGACCCTTTTTATTCAGGCTAGATGCGCCATTGCCCGTGCCATATACAAATGACTTGACAGCATAATTAATTGAGAACTAGGTAAATTGAGGATTCAGACTTTTTTGGACAAAGTTGCACATTGAACAATAATTTGTTTATTATCTTCAAAAGCATCTTTTCAGCCTTCTGTGCCATAATTCCGAGTCTGTCTATGGCAGGGGTCTCAAACTCAAATTGCTCTGTGGGCCACATGAGGACTTACAAGGTAACCCGCAGGCCGCATTATGACGCTGACACAACAATAGCGGTACCTCAACTTAATTTTACATCTTATTTTCTGCGAAACGTATCATGAATTATAGCCAAATCATTTCTAGTCGTTTCTATGGCGTATTAATCAATTCTAGCCGTCTAAGACAGTGGTTCTCAAAGTTTTTTTCACATTCCTCCCTTACAAACCCAAACACTGACAATTTGAAAACTTACAGCTTTGCGGTATTTGAAAGTGCCTGTTTGGTAGTCACGGAACGACAAAGCTTACGCAGAACTGCGTTAGCTTTACCAATCCCTGTATCAATTTCCTTGCTCCGCCTTCCATCACTCGTAAATACCACCCCTAGGTACTTGAATTTTTCCACCTGCTGCAGTGTGTTGCCACTCACTTGCCGCATACATTGCCTTGGGTTTGTAAGGAGACACAATACCTCAGTATTTTTAGTGTTAATTTTCATTCTGGCTCAGTCACACGCAGTGGAAAACTGATAGAGTGCATGCTGAAGACCCTGTTGAGAAGATGCTAACAGTACCAAATCGTCTGCAAAAAGTTAAAGGCTAATCCTGCAGCTCCCGACTGTGACACCCTTGTCGACTCCGCTGTGGCTGTCAACCAGTTCGTGTAGACCAGTGATTCCCAACCCCAGTTCTGAGGGTTGCATTCTGCTCCCAGGCACCCTCTGTGCGGCCTTTTGCAGTCTTTCAACAAAATGTCCAACATTTTGTGTAACAGACTTCGTTCTGCTTTAAAACAAAATGTGTCAATTGAATTGTGTTAAAAACATTTAGTGTCGCTCTCCAACAAAATTGTAGTCTGGATCTGACTCCCTTCAGCGAAAAGGTTGAGAACCACTGATGGAAACTTTGAAAAGGAGCGGTGACAGCACACACTCTTGTCAGAGTCCAACACCAATGATGAATGGTCGTGATTTGACTCTACTGACATGGACACAAACATCTGAGCAGGAATACAGTGACTTTCTGGCCAGTAACAGGCAGCCGTCAACACCGTACTCAAGCAGCACTCCCCAAAGCTTTTCACAAGGAACCCGGCCGTATGCTTTATCGAGCATGTGAAGACATCATTAGCATACTCCCAAAATATTGCTGGAGAGTGAAATGTGGTCTGTTGTGGTACGGCCAGGATGAAAACCACACTAGTTATCATCAGCTTTGATTCAATTATTTTGCAGCATCTCTTTTCAAGCCACTTGGCAACGTAAATGTTATTATTTGAAAATTCCCAAAAAGCATTGTGGGCTGCACAAAAGGCCCTCGCGGGTCACATGCCGCGTGTTTGAGACCTCTGGTCTATGGTATAATCTCTGTACCATAGTGTAATCCCATTCCCCGTCCTAATCTGCTAACTGGACATGCCAAGTTTGTCAGCATGAGTCTGTTGCTGGTGCAACAAGATAGGGCTCTTTCAGTATAGCAGTTGTTTGCTACGTCCCTGGACTAGGGCTAGCTGGTGTAGGCCTACTGTGATCTGTAGTCTAGAGTAGCTAGAGCAGTCAAGTGGTTTTAATGTGGTGTGTGGTCTGCCCTAGGCCCTGCTATCTTCAGGCCATGTCTATGTGAGTCTTGATTCCAGCTGCTGGTTCTTTAATCAAGAATGGTCTTATAAAATTGAGTTCACACAGCTGAACACAGCAATCAAGCGTTGTCAGAATTTGTTTTTTTTGACTTGGTTACCTTCACTTTGAACAAAAATTAGTGGGCCACCATCTAATTTGGAGTTATGTTTCCATGTTGGTCGCCTTTAGTGCAGTCGTGACAGAGTGAATAGAGATCGACTGATATGGCTTTTTGCGGTTGATGTCGATTTATTTGCCATTCATGGGCCAATAGCTGATAATGCTAACTGTTATATCCAAAATTTTTAAATCTTGTTTTCTATTTAATAGTCAAAACTATAATGTATTCTATGACATACTTTTTTTCAAAAACTTCAAAAATCAAGATTTATGAGCTAAAATTTTTCAATTTGCAGCAATTTAAATATTTTGCTATGATTTTTAATTAGTCTGATTAATGATGATGCTTTTTTTTCAGCTGTGACAGCCGACACGTGCTCCATGGTTCATCTTGTCTGCCTGTTTATGAAAACGCATCTGCTAGTATTGCTGTGAGATAACTATCTTGACTTGGTTTGTTGTGCTTTCTTGCACAAGTTGTCTGCATGCATGAGGAATATCACTGCATTTTGTCAACACCTGCTGAGGCTGATGAAAGCGGCTGTTTTGGCCGATACTGATATATCAGTAAAACCAAAATATTGGCCCGATGTATCAGCCAGGCTGATGTATTGGTCTATTTCCAGGAGTGAATGTAAAAGTTCCCATGCTTTCCTGCTGCTCTATCTCATGTCTGTGGATCCAACAAGTTTGATCCATTTGTTTATACTTTAATATAGTTGCCATTAGCGCTTTCCTCATTGCAATGGTATGGTCCTTGAAAGGGTTGATTTCAAGTAGTAGTTTATATTCTTCATATAGGACAAAACAATGACAAGTCAGTCCTGGAATGTAAGATTTCCACCAGCTACATGGAATGTTATGGCAAACAGCTTTTTGCACTAAGGTGGTAAACATGCTAGAAGTGTTTCTGTTTGCACGTAGGCATTGCAAATCTTTATCCAGTTCTTCTGTAAAACCTTCCTGATTAGCTTTACAAAAATTTAATCGATGTTGGATCGGAAAGTATGGTGATTTTGGGATACTGCCACAGTTAATACAAAACCAATAGGTCTGTGTTGAGTTCTCAGTAGTGCCTCAAGAACTGCCCTTTTACAAAGAGCTGCGATCTTCATGGTCACTTTGGCAATATATATCTGGTTGTAGCTTTGATTCCACCGACTGCTAGTTGAAAGGTTTGGGCTGTTTGTTGCATTATGAATTTGGTGCAGGTAGTATACAAGGCTCTTCAACAATCGCACCATCGTGATTTCTTTCCTGATACCCCCAGCTAGTGCTGTGTGTGGTTATTGAAGTCTCTGATGAACACTGTAGGTTTATTGTTGTTGCACTAGGAATGATGTGCCTTGTGGCTTATATACTGATGTAACTACTATTTTGTCTAGTTCTACAGTTAACACTTCCATATTGTTACCTTTTGTAGATGGTGTTGATTCCATGATTTTGCCCACTTTCACCAAACATTTCACTTCCATAATCAGAATGACTTCATTAATGCCTTCAGTGCCGGTGTACAAGATCCTCATACTTCAGAAATCCAACATGTTTTGCATTATTTCCTGCACTTTGCAAATTGCAACTACATAATTTGCTAGGCAATTCTGCTATTGGGCTGTTGAAACCCTTAAAAGATGCAGCAAGTGTTCTCGATTGCACTGAAAAAAATTGCAAAGTTTTAGGTATTGATTTTTTTGAGGGTGACAGGGTCCCCACAAGTTATTGACAGTATTAACTCTTTGGCGTCCGCTAGGATTCGGGGATTTTCGGAAAAAAAACGCCTGAACGCACGTAGCTTTGCACGGGAATTTCTCTGGTCCGGTATGCTCCACAGACCCGGTAAAAGTCTCAAAAGACACGGCAAGTCTTCTAGTCAACACTCGAAAAAATTTTTTTTGCTGGGGGTGCGGTTTTTTTGTGAGTGACATCATAAGTGGAGAAATTTTAGGCCACCTTGGCCCACTTTGCCTGGCCCTGGGCGCTAACCGTTAGGTGGTAGTATTTCGCTGAAGTTTTTACTGGAAACTAGGCTACAATCCAAGTCTTTTGATACTTTGGATGACCTGCTAAGGTTTCGGGTTCAAAAGTTAGTAAAAATATTTGAATAATTAGATAATTAATTAATTTGTTTATTTTAAATCATAACTTTTGAACCAGAAACATTAGAAAGTTGATCAAAGGCTCAAAACATTCGGACTCAAGCCTAGTTTCCAATGAAAACTTCAGCGAAAAACTTTGGCGTGGTGGTTGGGCCCTAGGACAGGCAACATGAGCCAAAATGACCCCAAAACTACTTCACTTATGACGTCAATCACAAAAAATCTGCACCCCCCAACCACAAATTTTTTGTTCGAGTGCAATCTACTAGACTGGCCGATCTGTTTAAGCCCTTGAACAGCTCTCTAGCGCAATCGGTGGAGGAGCTAGGGTGCTGGTGAGGCAACTGAAAACTGCTGTATTTTAGGCCGGAATCGAAGTACAAATATATCGTACACCGGTTCTCAAAGTGTTAAAAAAGTATTGAATTTCAAATTTGTTTTTCAAGACCTTGAAAAACTATTGAATTTGGCCAAATGTACATTAGGTATTGAAAAGTAAAGAAATTCTAAACGGAAAAGCAATCAGAAGTATCTGAGCAAAATTTTACTGAAGGCAAAGCACTTCATTATTTATGCAGTATTGTAAAATTGACCTTCACAATTAACTCTTTGGCATCGGCTAGGATTCGGGGATTTTTGCAAAAAAAACGCCTAAACGCATGTGGCTTTGCGTGGGAATTTCTCCGGTCCGGTATGCTCTACAGCCCAGTGAAAGTCTCAAAAAATGCGGCAAGTCTTCTAGCCTGCACTCGAAAAAAAATTTTTTTGCTTGGAGGGTGAGGGTTTTTTGTGAGTGACGTCATAAGTGGAGGACTTTTAGGCCACCTTGGCCCACTTTGCCTGGCCCTGGGCGCTAACCGTTAGGTGGTAGTGTTTCGCTGAAGTTTTTACTGGAAACTAGGCTACAATTCAAGTCTTTTGATACTTTGGATGACCTGCTGGGGTTTCGCATTCAAAAGTTGTGATGTAAGTTAGTAAAAATATTTGACTAATTAGATAATTAATCAATTTGTTTATTTTAGATCATAATTTTTGAACCAGAAACGCTAGAAAGTCGATCAAAGGCTCAAAAGCCTCAGACTCAAGCCTAGTTTCCAATGAAAACTTCAGTGAAACACTTTGGCCTAGCGGTTGGGCCCTAGGCCAGGCAACATGAGCCCAAATGACCCTAAAACTACTTCACTTACGATGTCAGTCACAAAAAATCCGCACCCTCCAACCAAAAATTTTTTTTCGAGTGCAATCTACTAGACTGGCCGATCTGTTTGAGCTCTTGAAGAGCTCTCTAGCGCAATCGGTGGAGGAGCTTGGGCGTTGGTAAGGCAACCGAAAATGGCTGTTTTTTAGGCCGAAATCCAAGTACGAATATATAGTAGACCGGCTCTCAAAGTGTTAAGAAATTCGAAAAATGAAGGGAAGTAATGGCGTTGAATTTTTTTAATGTAGTATTGAAAAAGTGTGGAAAATCTTTTTTTCACTTGGTCTAAACGACATTTTAGAGGTGCAACGCTCCTTTACAAACCCAAGATATGAAGAGTTTTCTAGCCTCTGTGGTTCTTTAAAGTGCTGGTGCATTTACACCCAGCGTGAGTCACCCCTGGACACAGAAGGGCGTAACCTTGTAAAACTTCAAATGAAGTCACCTTGCAAAACTTCAGTTCCCGCAAAGAAGTACAAGGTAAATCACAAAAATCTGATTCACAGTAAATCAAAACAGCTTCACTTCAGTGTGGCGTAAAATGAATGTGTGAGTGTGGTCTCAAAATGAATGTAGTCTCAAAATGAATGTGGTCTCAAAATGAATGTGGTCTCAAAATGAATGTGGTCTCAAATGAATGTGGTCTCGAATGTGGTCTCAAATCAATGTGTTCTCAAATGAAGTGGTCTCAATTGTCTGCACAACCGTAAACACCAGTACACAGGGACTGTGACAAGGACGCCTATGCAAATGGTCCCAATCGTAAATTACTTGGTCATGAATTAATATTTGATAATGGTCCTGCATTACTATAATTAGTCCAGAATTAGTATTTTATCATGAATTTTTGCATCAATGCTTTAAACCAATATTAATTGAAGTTCCTGATTTGTGCTGAATGCATGATTAGTCTATAAGCTTGTCTGGTCTGTATAGTAGACTATCTTGTGCAGTAATTCTTAAACGGAATGACATGCTTTCCAGGGCAGCACAAGCCCTTATGCATATACTCTACAACATGGAAAATTTAATGAATTAATTTACCAATAAATACATTTTTTGCAACTTGTTTGATGTCAGGAGAACTTGAAACAAAAGACAATTATTTAAGGGGTGTGTGGAAGAGAAAAAGTTAAGAACCATTGATTTTATAAAATAGCCTTCATTTGATAATTGCATGTATAAAGCCTATTCTCTAATGTTGCCTGATATCTTATTCATTACGTTTTTTCGGAAACTAATTAGTAAATGTGATCTGTGAAAAATTTATTACAAGGTAAAATCTAGATGATTGTGTTGAAGCAAGTTTTGTGTAATTTTGTGTGATGTTATGTTGAAAATCGGACTTAAAAAATCAGTCATTCTGTCACCAAACCACTGTTGGCAGGCTGGATGCAGACTGTGAGGCTAGTTCTTTTTATCTGCTGCAGTGTGGTACAAATGAGCTGAAATACAACACAGTTGACTGCTGTTTGTTTCAAACTCCACTTTATGAAACTGGGTTCTGTACAAAAAATTACTGTGCATTGTATATTTCCTGCATTTGGTTTGAATGACAGTACTGTATTGCACAAAGTGATATCCAGCCTGTGATGATAGGTTCTTACACCCAACTCACCCTTTGTTAAAAAATGTTGGTACTGCCTGATCTAAACTATAGTTTTTGTATGTATTTTTTTATGCTCATCAGGTAACATTCACAACATTACTGTGCTTGTTTTGCATCGTTCACATTCATGTGTGGCTGGCAAACGAATAGAAAGAGTTTTAAAGTGACGTTTGATGCCATCTGGTATAATCGTTTCTGCAACAACTGTGTGCTCAACTTGGACATAGGAAGTCAGAGAAGAAGCACATGAACTCACATGTTATGAATTAGCCAAAACATGGCATCCTCCCTAGTTCAGAGGTGCAAAATTTTCTGTGACTTACAGTAGCGCGCAGAAATTTTTCGTAGTGCACACATAAGTTTCGCCATAATATTGCTCTTAAAAATTATAAACTGACCACTGCTATGTCACTGCAAATCTTATTTGCAACCCAAGTTCTTGGTTGCACAAACATATTTTTGCACCCCTGCTCTACTTTATCTTACTTACGAGAACATCTTCATCTGCTGTTGATTTTGGTGCATTGCAAGCTGTGCAGTGCAAGCTGAGCTTTCCTCACTGTTAAGACGGTTGTTTCAACATCTAGGGTGAAATTCATTGCTGAACATACATGACAAAATGAAATTGACTTGAAATTAGATCTGACCACACTGAGAAGTTGGTGTGAAACAGTGAACGAATCGCCTGAATTACTGCAATAAAATCTAATAACAGTGTTGCTGCTCTGAGAACTTTCAACCTTTACCTTGGAAAGTGATGTCTTTCGATGAAATTCAAGTTAGAGCAGCCTTAAAGCAATTTACAAAAAAGTCCAATAAAAAAGCATGGTCATGAAAAAGTTCAATACATACTGCCCCTTCATAACGGACTGTTACACAGAAAACACAAGAGCATGTTCACTGGTTAGATCATAGTGGTGTACTGTAACCTTTGGGAAACCACTTTGATCCATGTTTGAGAGATACAGTGACTTTGTATTGATCTAGTCGCTGCAATATACACAACCAAAGATAAATATGTTGGCTGTCAATAATGTTAATATTGCCTAGTTACTTTTTGCAACATTTGTAAATACATTTTATGTGCTTTTATGTAAACACAGCTTGAATTCGTGTTTGATTAAAGAATTTAGTCGAAAAATTGCTTGAAATTGGAACAGCAATAAGAATTTCAAATATTTGTGTCAATTGTGAAAGTTGCAATTGCACTAGGTGCGAATATTTGTGGTTACTACACGCATTTCTTAGTTGGAATCAGTACTATGTAAAACTTGTTACCTACTTTTTTGACATTTCTCTTCAGTGTTCCAGAAATTCTGTAGTGATACACTGCACGCTGTAAAACTGCGCTGTTTACCAGTTCAGAGTTCCTTTAACATTTGTCATTACTTCCAGTTTAAAAGATGACTGCAGTGGTTCCGAGTCGGACGAAACGAAGGAACAAGCGCAAACGGTTATTGACATTGTACCTGGCCCAGGAGAACATCCACTTCAATACACTTATTGTTTCTGGTATTCCAAGAAGCCGCCAGGTCGAAATCAAGATGCTGCTAGTTTCGAAAAAAATATGATCATGCTAGGAGCGTGCCGTTCAGTAAGTAGAACGTGATTTGTTTTTACGTCAAGTACATCAAAACACATTTTTCTGTGACATGTTTCCAACACTTTTAGATAGCGTGGCTATGTTACAACGTTGCTTTTCTTTGCCTCTTACTAAGACGCTTTTGGCTAGTTTCTATTCTTCACTTTACTTTTCTATTTCACATTTTGTGTGTATTCTAAATACCGAAATAACGGACTGGCAGATCTTGCAAAGTTAATGCAGGTTACGTCATGCTAGACAAAGACGAACGTGTATCGAAAGTTGAGAGACGATTTCGGAGTGTCAGTAATAAGTATGTGGTCGTCTTTGCATCTTTTTGTTCTTAAATGGATTTGCTTAAGATTTTCGGTCCCACACACATGTTTGTCATGTTCATTGATCCCCCCAAATCAGCTAAATAGTAATAACTTTGTCGTGGCGATGTGTTTAGATTTATTCTATGAAGTTTTGAACTTGTACGTTTGCATTTTGGCCGGGGTTCAAAATATTAATGTGATCTCAGTTCCAGTACATGTCCGTTTCTTTAATTACTTAGTTTTTATTCTTTTTTTGATAACTTCGAAATTTATTTATGTATGGTGCCTTTACTCGCGTTTTAAAACCTAGTTTTTCAAAGCAAGTGCAGTTTCCCTCTTTTTTTACACAAAAGCGAAAAACGTTTGCAAGAAATCTTATCATTCCAAAGTTTCTTCATAATAAATTTGTTGTCTTCCGATCTCGCATTGTAAACATTGGCCTGATGTCATAAATAAAATATATGATTTTATTCAGGTATATATACATTTGTGTTCCCTCTTGAAGAAAGTAATTTCCCACCTAGTCTCTTGTAGTTTGAGTTTAAAATTGTTTCAGATATTAGTTCAGTGCCTACTGAGACAGAGCAACATATTTGTCTGTTCAGGATGCGACCTGTTGCACTTGTTTTATTTTAAGCGAAGTCTCATCGACCACAGTATGCAGGTCTGCTTAAGTTTAATATATAATTTCAGTCAAAATAGTTTCCATTACCCAAATGTGTGTGTGTCGTTGAGGCGGTTTTAGTGATAAGCGGACACCTCCAACTATGCAAAAAATTCTTGATTTTGTATGTTTGTCAGTTTGACCTCCATTTACTGATGGTAAGCTGTTTCTGAGCGCTGACCCTGCTGTTTGGATTTACTGAACTCAGATAGACCCTTGTTAACTTTTTACGACGTTTACCGAGGTGCATTATACTGTATTTTCAGAATACCTCGGAAATACTTCTTGCGCAAAACCTTAAGCATTTATTTCTCATAACAAAGGGTAATAGTTAACAGTTGTTAAAATACACTGTATTAGGAAAACCCTGCAAGACCTCTTCCTATTTCCGAGTTCCAGTGGAACACAATATCCCTCGCAAATATTCCAACATTATTTTGGATGTATTGTCATTAATTGATAACCACATTTTGTTATCATTAGCTAGTAAAATACTCATTGATTTTATCAGTGTTAGCTGAAGTTTTCTGACGCAGTGTCACCAGACTGAAACTGAGGTGCCACTAATGCACGAATCAATGTCTTAAGCGAATTGGCAGCAGTTTGTTACGATTTTTAAAGCGTATGTTTTTCCCAATCAAATTAAATTTGTAGTGAAAAACGCTTGTTTAAATTCGAAATGCTTTGCGAGGTGCACATCTGATTTTTGTGCATGTCTCAGCCCCCATTCGAGAACCACTATTCAAGATTACCTACGTTCCAGGACGGACACTTGTCAAAATAGTCATTTCTAGTATTGCAAGAAATATTAATGCTTTCCAGTGAAGGCAACACAGTTGATAGCGTTTTCATGTAATATGCTGTGCTCATCTCTATGTTCTATGCCCCAAAAAAATTAAAATGTATATTTTAACTAATGCTCGACCTATAAACGTTTTCGTGCCAATGCCGACATTTTTCATTTGTTGCTGCTGATACCGATAGTTTTCATTACTCTCAAACCACAGGTAAAAGGCGTTACAGTGCATCAATGCTCCCTCTGAGGTGCACAACTGCGCAGTGCCACCAGACCAATTGCGCAGTGAAATCTCATTGTCGCGCACTTGCAACATTACAAATTTAAAAGTAAAAATCATCGACATTTTTGGGTAGAAGCAAAGCGTTTCTGATCATATCGCATAGGCCTTTCTGAAGATATTTGAATTAAATGCGTACTTTCGTCTTATTTTGATAAGATTTTATATTCATTCTAATAATTCACCAAGTTTGTAATTGATTGAGAACTGTGCTAACTCAGCCTTAAAATATTTATCCTCACCAAAACAAACATTTACTGGGTGTAAAGTTTCCTGAGAGCGAATACTGCGATGCACATTAAACCAACTCACAAGAACATAAGAATAGGTCACAACTGGACAAATACACAGACATTTTTGCGTTTTGCAAAATTATGATTTAAAATAATCAAAATTTAACAATTTTTTTACGACGAAGAAGTGTTTACCACCGAATTTCGCGCAAGCGTGTGTCACTACAACAGTTAAACCACAGCGCAAGCCCTCATTTGTTCGCGGTCGGTCGTCTCCTTACCGCGGGAAAACCCACCACGAGCTTATGTTACGTCAAACATCTGTTTACTTCGAGGCCATTTATGTACCAGTCTGTAATAGTGAGCACTAATTGAAGTTGTCGTAGGCCTGTACACTGTAAGGATACGAACGACAATTGGCGTTAATAAATAGAGATAACATAACAATTTCGACTTTCACATCCTCAAAACAATAGCGTAGTGACTTTCATGAGTAAAAATTGCGGTTAGATATCGGCGGAATTTTGTACAGATGGTACATCGGCATCGTTACGTTGGCATGACGATGTATAGGTCGAGCTTTAGTTTGCATCTAAGAAGTACGTTGTGGAGTATGGACTGCTGCAAGCACACTGTTAAAGTTTGCATGAATGGTGACATTAAGAATAAATTATAAACAACACAGTAAGCTGGCCTGTAATGTATAGCCACCTAGCGTTATTACTAAAGTCACCCATTTATATTAACGTTATTAATAGATATTAATGTTCGATTGACCAAGTGCGCAGGTGATATTTTAATCTTTTGTTAACGTTACATCTACCTTGTGAGTGAAATCAAATGAAATTAAGATTTACTTCTCAGGCACTTCTCTGTTCTTCCAACTGGTTTGTAACGTCACATTCATCTTTTACGTTTTGTCAATGTGTGCATTATTAAGCACGTATTTTTTCAGGTGGAACAATTCTGGCGTATTTACAGTCATATCAAACGAGTCAACACTTTGACTGGACACAGTGATATACATCTTTTCAAAAATGGAATAAAGCCTCTGTGGGAAGTGCGTACTTTGCAACACTCTACGTTAAGACAAGTTTTACAGAAGCCGTTTCCAGAAGAGTGATCTCCGTGTGAATGTTAACAGCAAAAGCTTTCGCCAATTTTCATGCCAGTTTGTTGGCTACCGCTGCTTGCAGTTCCCAGACTTGATTTATTTTTTAACAGAGACGTGACGGCGTGTCTTGTAATAAGCTCGAACAATGGTGGGGAAAGTGCGGCCCACCGACATGTTTTGTGTGGCCTTTTTAGCTGAATAGCAATATCTCCAATTGATAGCGAGTTGTCGCCGCATATGTTTGTTTCAATATCAAGGTATTTACACGAATTCGTAAGGTTAGTTGCCAAGGAGTCTACGCGATTTGATGTCGATCGTTTTATATAAAATAATTGCATTCTTTATCGAACTGTATTTGACACTACAAACAGATTTTGTGGCTCGCTGGTGTTTTTGGGTTTTCTGCCAATGACTCCTCTATTGAGCAAGATTCCCCACCTCTGACATAGAATGAATTGAAGAAGTACGATTTGTTAAATGCCGACATTTCTGACACAAAAGTACGGTTTGCGTTGTGAAGTAGATGGCGTTGGAGTAATCGAAACGCGCGGCTCTTGTTGACAGCAGCTAAATTAGCAGGTTGTTAATGTAACTTGTTCTGCAAATAGGTTCTTTGTTAGTACAACTAACCTTTTCACAAAGGCTCTGAAGCAAAGCTATCTCTCATCAAAATCAGTCACTCTCACTCGTAAGCTGCAGTGGCGTAGCCACCCCAAAATCTGTGGGGCAAATCTTTTAACTTTGAACAAGCAACAGGATTTCGTTCGGGACACCACATCTCAAAGCACAAAGTGGACCAGATACGCTAGAAATTTCGGGGACCATGCCCCCCCTGGCTCCGCCTCTGTTAAGCTGTGCTGAGATAAAGGCTATTATTTTTGTAGTTAATATAGATCAGTTGAGAAAAGTGCTTGTTTCCATCCTTTCAGGACAAAGCAAATCGTTTAGGAGGAAAGTGGATTCTTCGCTTGCGCAAAGGTTTGGTTGCGCGATGCTGGGAGAATTTAATCATGGCCATGGTCGGCGAACAATTCATGGTTGGAGAAGAGATTTGCGGTGCGGTCGTTTCTATACGATTTCAGGTATCGAATTCACCTATAGATGTTTTCGTGTTGGTTACATTTTCATTTGTGTATATTTCATAAGCTTAATGAAGAACGTAATTCATCTTTTCAAAATTTGATGCAAGGATTTGTTCCCATTTTTCTTATCAAATTGGTTGGTCGCAGCAGCCTTACAAAGAACATCCCCAAAACATCCGGTTGGTACATTGAAAGTTAATGAAGTAGTTAACGTAACTCACTATGGGTCAAAATATGCCCAGTGCGTCTTAAAGAGTCTCAAGTTACGTTTCTTTTGTTTACAAGCCTTAAACTGGTAGTTCAGTTGATCTGAAAATGGTTATCTGTGACGTCACACAAGCGGAATTATGCATTGTACGTAACTCGCGAGATAAAAAAATTCCATTTAATTGTATTTATGTGCTGGCAATGGAGCCGCTCGAAGCGCGCCCCATCTGCTGTGGGGCGCATCAGCTTTGGGCCCCTCATCACATAGTGTTACAGTGATAGCATCTGAATTTCAGACAGTAATAGCATCTGTTTCAAACTTGGTTTACTGGTCGAAAAACGTATCTTGGTTATTTCGTTTGTGCATGTCAGAGTCCAGTGAGCTGCACCGTTTTGGTTTTCGTAGAAGACCTCACGATGAGACGGCCCTGGTTGGCAGTTCGAAGTGAAGTGAAAATCATGAATAAGGAAGCAGTGGAACTGAATGAATTTGCAGACGTAACTGTAACGAAATCAGCGCTTATTGAAGTCCTTCCTCAAAAATAGTCGCCGTCAAAACATGTGACAGGACTAATGATGATCCCACACGCTGCAATTGTAGATGTGTTACTTTTTCGCAGGAAGACATTATATCGGTTTGGAACAAAACTGCCAGCGATGTGCAAGTCACTACAAGAATTCGAGACACTCTACGTCGCGTTTTAAATTTACCAGCGAATACAATTCTCGAGTACAAAACACACAACGATAGTCTGAGGTAAATTTTTATCTTATTGCATCTAACTTTTTTCAGAATTTAGTACATAATTTTAGAAACGGGTGGCAATGGACGTTTGTTGATCGAAATATTTAAGTTAGTTTGTATGAGGTTCGCGCGAAATGTTGCATAGGTCTTGATTAATCAAGTATAACAAAATTCTGACCATTCTTAGCAGCAGTATCATTTCTCACGAATATCATTCCATTCTTTCAGGTTTTTAATCGTTTTGTGGGTGTTTTGTAGACCCTACCAAGCTCTGTTGCGTAATTTGTCCTGGTTTGCCATTCTTAACTCGCCCTAGCCTCTCGTCTCGGGTATAAGCCACAGCTCTAGATGAGGTAGAAAGCGAAAGTTCGTTTCGCCAAGCTTGGTAGCGCGTTTACAAAGCATTCTTTTATTTCAGGGACAGATCCAGTTTTCGTAACACCGATTTCTTCAAGAGATAGCACACGTCTCATCGCCCTGCGAAATCGCCGGGGCGGAAGCTGTTCGTTTCGTTTTCATTTTCACCGCATGGAGCGGTTGGGTGCGCTGTATCTAGCGTATGCTAGGGGTATTTTTTATTGCAAGATCAAAAGATTTCTTATTCTATTCAGATTCTGTCGTCATGTGGTGCTGAGGCAAATGCGTGTCAAACCAAGACAGCTTGTTTCTTAATTTCGTACAGCTGCTAGTTGCCAGAACAGGTTTCTGCGAAAATTAATTGTCAAGACACGTCCAAAGTTCGCTTCTTTAATAGTTAGATGTTGCAAGTGGCAGCAGAGTAAGTCATAGTAGGTGAATGCCAATACCTCTTCATCTTACCGGACCGCGCTGTGTCCGAACCTAGTCAATTGATAAGTGAACTGCCTATCGGTTGTGTAAACTCGTAACACTGTTTCCTTCTTGGACTGAAGATGGATTAAGAATAATTCGAAACGTCTCAAAATAAAACATGTATAGTTTTTTGAAGGCTTTTTTGGTTTTGATGAAACTGTTTCCTTCTTGATAACTGTTTTAGTCATTCACCAATGTGCCCCTTAAATGTTTTGCAACTTCTAACACTCTTCAGCCCAATTGAAAGGTTTTTCAGTTACGTTCAATGGACAGGAGTTTTGTCGTTAGCGAGCAGTGACCGTGCCTTGTGGTCTTCGTAAAGGCTTCGCATCCACTCAAGAGTACAATTACAAATGTCTCTTGGTTTTAAGCTAGTCTCCCGCAATCCTTAAACAGCGCATATGTAATCAGCAACCGTGCAGCGTACACTTGTGCGGGTGGTTCTGAACAATATGCAACGTTGTGTTTTTGTTTTGGGGTTACATGTAAGTGTATTTATTCGATAATCAGCGCTGGAACTACCTCACGTTTTGCAAATGCTGAGGCAAACTTCTTTGGTACGCGTGATGACATTTTCCAAGTTGCCTTGAGATGCGCACAGAACCGTTAGGCGCGAATATGTAGTGAGTGTCGAAAACACGGTCTCTGATGGAATGGTTTATGTGAACATTCTTCGCAAAACGCAACAGTGGGTTGCGTTTTGCAAAAGCAGTAAACTTTAATCGTAGTTTATGAAGATTGAAAACGTATACTTCGATTAATCGGTGCAAATTGGCAAAATATGGCGACGGGCATGAATCGTGTGTGCCCAGGCACGTCGTCATGTTTTAGTGGATGAGGCAACAACAACGGAAAAAATGTGATCAGTGAAAAGCCAAACAGTCACTCAATTTCTGCTTGGGGGACCGTTTTGCTAATGGCGAGACTAGCACCACAAGCTTTACTGGCAACGGCTCTGTCTGGACGTGGTGCAAAATTCTATGGGGTAATTTTCTAAAGTTGTTAGAACGATATATACTGTAGTCCAAAACAAGAGAAAAGATTTTGTCGTTGGTCTGAATCCAAGATGAAACGCTGTAAAGTTATCTAGTAATGCATTTGATTACCGAAGATGGCAGAACCTACTCTAGTGCGTGATGCATTTGAAAAATTATCTGAGGAAACTGAATTACAGGTTAAGTTTAATGATGGTTCTCCTGGAACACGAAAGATAAAATGTGCTGAATTTTTTTCGCTGTGACTGTTAGTACGATCATCTGCCTTGATTGTAAATGCAGAGGTGTTCCAAAAATATCAGATTTGAGGATATATATGTGAATAGCTACAAACTCAAGCGCATGACTTGAAACAGGCCTAATTTTCATTAGAATCAGATTTATTAATAAAATTTAGATTGAAGACTCCAAACGAATACAGCTTTTATTAACAATTTCAATAGTTCTTAAGGATGCATTTACGAAAATCTATTGAGGGAATTGAACCGCATCAAGATTTTGTAAACAATTTCACAGGACACTGGTGGTCGTCCTGGTCCTTTGACCCTACACAAAGTACCTTCTGAACTTTTTGTGCCATTTCCAAATCTGTGTATGCTCACTGTGTTCGAGCATTCTCTGAATAACGCCTTGTCTATTGAAATGAATGCCAATCTTATTCCTGAAAAGATCAACGCATGAAATAAAAGTTTGAATTGTTTCTATACATAATGTTAAAACTTAAACCTGAGACCATTTGAAAAAATTGGTGAAGTTAATACAGATTGCGTATACCTGTAGTTCAGTTTCGTTTAAACTTGGTTTTTGTACTCCTTTCGGAGGTGTCACGAGTGGTCTACAGGCGCCCACCTCCACTTGCTTGCGCTGTGGGTAACGCGTCTGCTTTCGTAGTGAATGCTGCATTGATTGGTGGCGAGCCAATGGCACAACCGCCCTTGAATCGCTTCATGCACCCGCAAGTCGTGGCCGGGTTGAAATTCTTTGCCCGCGCCCTCATCCGCACTCTTTCTGCCCCAAACCTGCAGCAGTCACACCGTGTACCTCAAACTCGTGCAGTGTTTTTCATCGCTAGTAGCAATTTATTCAGTTGTTCATTTCAAAGCCAACAGAAGCTCTTAAAATCCACTGTAAAGTGAAAATGTTAAAAGCCTTTAGTCAACCTTCAGCTCTTAGTTTTAAGAGCACTGTTGTAGAGGTTCAGTGACAAACTCCTTAAATGTGGGCTTCTGCTATTCACAACATGCCGAGCCATACTAAACACTCGTTCACTAGCAGTACTAGTTGCCATCACGCACATCGTACTTATTGCAATGAAAAAGTTGTTTTCTCGACCTTTCAAGTTCCCTGTTTTTATTGTTTGAAAAAAATGAACTATACGTATAAGCGTTTTGTGAATCAAAAAAATCGCCATAAAATTTTGATGGAGTGTATGGTAGCCCACTTCTTTGAGTAACCCGATTAAACTTACACCTGCTTATTGCAAATAAAGGATTTTTTACATTCTCATAGTAGTAGCAATCACAAAAATGATGCAACGTTTCTACGTTTGTACTCATTGTGTTAACACGTATATTTTTTCATGGTTGGTAGTCTGAGCTTCAAATTTGCGTCAGTGGTGTATTTTGACGTATAAAAGGACAGAATTTTTGCTCGATGGTCGAAATCCTTGAAGTGCAGCATGCACCTTCGAAACTGCTGTTGGAACGTTTGAACAGCATGGGTTAACAAAGAGTACGGTAGATTAAGCGAAATCAAAATGGAAAAAAATATCTGTTTGCTCAGATTTCCCCAACCGAAGGTCTATGGTAGCTGGTCAATATGTCCTGAATACCTAAACAATAACTGCAAGTTCAAATCAACGTGTGTCGCAAGACTTGTGACCTACAACCGACATGACCACTGTTCCCTCTAAAAAAATTCTACATTGAGCAAATGTTTGTTTTGTTGCGCACTAAGCGCGTGCAATTGCGCAACCATGCAGACACACAAATAGTGAAGCGTTCCCAACATTAAAAGGACTATGCAATATATACAGTATATATATGCCGTATTAAATCCAGAAAATTGGAAGTGCGCGAGAATGAGATAGCACTGCGCTAATTGTCGGTGGTGCCGCGCAGTTGCGCACCTAAAAGGGAACACTGGACATGACAACATTTTTCGAAATTAAAAAGTCGGAAGTTGATTTTGATAAATGCCGTTTGTACTGGACTGTGCCCAGTAGAATAGTGTCTTTGTAATATTGTGATTGAAGCATTCATCTCGGGAAGGCATTTAATGTTTTAGGACAATCTATCTGATACAGTCTATATCTATACGCTTTCATTATAAGCTGTGTTAACTCATTTATTCATTATAAGCTACGTTAGCTCAAGCATTCCCGAAGATGAGGTTGCTTGAAATTTTATTGCGCAATTACGAATCGGTGTTGTACATAGACTAGGCCAAGGGGGCGTCCCCCCAAAAAAATTCTAGCATATCTTTCCGTTTTGTGCTTTGAGAAGCGGTGTCCCACACAAAATGCCGTCGCTCGCTTAAAGTCAAATACCTGCATTGCCCCTCCTAAAATGTTGAACTGACTACGCCACTGGTGTTGTATGACACACTGGGAGAAAAAGGAAAAGGTGTTCACACTTGCATAAAATCACTGATGCTACAAGATAGTGGATTGAGAATGCTTGGAACAGGGTTTGAAACAAATTGCTCCGAGCGTCACATCAGGACATATGAAGTAACCCGAGGGCCGCATTATGACGCTGACGCCATGGGCGTCGGAAGGGAGGGCTTTGGCCTCACCCTGGATTTAAAAATTTTAGCAAAAAAAGGTTGTTTTCTCAGTTCCGAGTGAAAAAAAATTTCACCACGTTTGAGCCCCCTAGAAAAATTTTGGAAAAATCCTTCCGACGCACCTGGCTGACGCAAGAATGACGGTACCTGAACCCTACCAGAAAAGCTTGTATATGCTATTTCCTGCGAAAGGTGTCATGAATTATAGGCAAATCATTTCTAGCCGTCTCTACGTTCGCTTAAAAGGTATTTGATCACTCACTGACCGAGCACTTTTAAACACCGATGAATATAAAGTAAATAAATATTAATTACTTCAAATTGCAAAAAAGCATCGCGGGCCGCGTGTTTGAGATTCCTGGTTTACAAGATAGAACGTTCTTGCTGCTAGAAGTTTTTAAACTGCATTTCATCACATGATGTAATCCAACCTAATTAGTTGGAGCAAACCGAAGATCTGCCTTGGTAGGCAGCAATACTGTGGTACTATGCTGGACAATGAAGGTTATATTTGACTCAAAATGCAGTTTACAGTGTAAACTTTACATTGACATCCTAAAGGCACCCTAAATAATTCAATCAGATATCTCCACATTGTAGGTTAAATTTCAGATTGGCCTATATAGCTATTGTTTAACCTCTGAAACAAAATGTTGTTTCCAGCAGGATCCACACGTTGACCTATCAGATTAAGCAAAGCCAACAGCGCCTTACTCAAGATGGTTACATGAAAACTGTCACGTTGCAATTAACGAGCTACAGAAGAAATGGCATTGCAACACCGGCGCCTTTCTCTCAAACTGTATTCACTTCGTGGCGGCTTTTCCAGAAATTTCCTCAGTCCTCAAATTGACGATAAATCTTTTCATGCAGAGATCTGTCAGTTAAAGTAATGTACACAAAAATAACTTGAAACAGTCTCTTTCCCACATCTCCAAGTTGTACAATTACCACATATCACACTTAGGTATTTTTGAAACAAATGTTTCGCATCGTTGGATGTTTTACTGTTCCCACTGCTGTTTTTGATCAACAGAAGCGGAGGAGTTGAAAAGAACCTTTTTCCAAATTAGCTCATCTCGAAGAACATGTGATTCTGAAAAATACACATTTCATCGAATTAATGCTACGTTGTTGCGCAGTAAGCTCTTACAAAGTTATGTGGCGTATCGTGAGTATACAAGGCAGCGAAGAGCGAATGCGTCTATTGGAAGTCTATAATTGCTGTGAAAACTTTTGTTGTGTAATATCCTTGCCACCTCTCGAGCAGGTAAAACCAAGCAGGAAAATTTTGTGACAAGTACGACTTCAGCATTGCGTTTACGCGGACATGCCAAATCAAAAGTTTCTTTTTATGCTTATGCTATAAATTCAAAATGCAACCGGGAATAATTCGTGTTTCGCATTATTTTTAAATCAGTTGTCTTCGTTTCGGTCACTGCCTTTGCTCGATGAGCGGTTGAACCCCGTCGGGGCAGGCATAATATAAAGGCATCAGGTGAAGCATGAACGTGTTGAACCCAAAGACGACTTGAATACTTTTTCAAAGCCAAAAACTGGGCTAAAAAGTTGTTTTCAACTGTTCTCTAGCTCGCGGAAAAGCACGTCTATTGTCAGGCTTAGTCGTAGCAACAGAAAAGCTGTACGGTGTTACTTCGTAACCCCCCTGAGCCACAGGCGTGGCCAGGGGGCCATTCCCCCTCCAAATCTTTAGAACGTATGGTCATTTTGTGCTTTGGGAGGTGGTATCCCAAACAAAATAGTGTTATTCGCGTAAGATCAAACGTTTTGCCCACCTCAAAATATTTGGGTAGGCGACGCTACTGCCCACTCCGGTGTATTGACAATATGCGTATTTCTGTTTTGAAATACATTTTAAAAACCCTTATAATACACTTATTAACCCCAATCCCTCAGTAGCTGATTTTGCTAAGATTCTGTCGAGCAGTCCATGCAAAAGTTTTGTATTTTTGAGTAGGGGGTTCACTCAGAAAGTCGTCAATAGGGGGGTTTTACGTTCGTGCAGGGGGTGGCTTGACATTCAAATTTGATAAAAATTTCACTAACTTTTAGTGTTTCGTATTTCAGTTTGGGAGGCTAAGCCCACCAAACCCCCCCGTGGCGACGAGACTGGGTTTACTGCCAAGATGGTAGTGCGTACCCAACGCGTTTATAACAGCTATACGTAAGGTGTCCAATGCCTTTTTTGCATAAACAATCCTGGCATTTTGATGAGCAAGCAAGCTTCCTAACTACGTTCCATGAGGGAATTCGCCGATAAGACAAGCTGAGTCGACGCGTGTAGCTCATAATTAGCCTAACCTTGGTTGTTCATAATTAACCTGTGAAAGGTATTTTGGCTGGAGGCACCTTGTGTGCCTCCAACATTTTTTGGAAGGAAAATATGTTGGTTTTTGAAAAAAAAGTATGTTTCGAAGTACATGTTTGCTTTTTCGGGTCACATGAACTTTAAAACAATTGCTGAGTTGTTGAAAACTGCGCCTGTATTCCTAAAACGTCTGGAATCGTTTTGGCATTCAGAACTTTTATATTCAGTTTTCAAGGTTACCTGAATGGGATTCTTACCAGCAAAAATGAAGCAGCCATGAGAAGAACACGAGTATGCGATGATACTTTAGTCCGAACTGAAAAGCACCAAAATGCTGCGTTATTCATCCTGAAAATATTTTACAATTCATGTGTCGTTCAGTTAAAAGATGTAACTCATCTTTTATAAAACTCAAAAAAAACGAACTTCAAGAATCTTATTCTCATAAATTGGTTACATGAAGAACTGATGAGTTTGCGCTTTGTTTTTATGAATAATAAATAACCGCTATACTGTAGCAAGACCAACGAAGCTGGTGTTTTTCTGCAGATGACGCGTCACGTCAAAGTCTTTAAAAACCCGCCAGGAGACGTAGCGTAAATCTCTCGACTCCTCGCTACTGCAGAAATAGCATAGACACATAGGTCCAGCACCCTGCGTGATTAATTTTAACTACCAGATAGTTTAAACAAAAAAAAGATTGAAATAAGGAAATTTACAAGATGTGAGGTATCTTTCGAGAGCAATGGATGAAGCACTATAATTTTTCCCGAATATATAATTATCGCCTACTGAGTAGGCATCGCCAACTCTGCAGTCAAACACCTGTGAAGTGCATGAAGTGTAAACTAGAATTAAGTAAAGCCCACAAACAGTTAAACTATCAGCTATGAAAATCTAACTGAAAAGAATGCAATACCAATTCCCACTTTACAAAGGAAAATAAAGGCTACCGATTACCGAACCACAAACTATCAAGTCTACAGTGACGTAACAAACAAAAATAACAGTGCAATTAGCTAGAGCAGGGCCTCCAAACTACCACCTGTGGACCACATCCGGCCCGCGAAGCCATTTCATCCGGTCACAAAGACATTTTGTCAATAAATGAAAAAATAATATGTTTACGAAAACTTTGTTGATTTGGTAGAATGAAGCATTAAGAAACAATCACATTATGTAAGCTGTCCGTCCCTCGAACTATTGTGTAATGCCCTCGTAGCATAGGCGTAACGAGGGGGAAGGGGGCATAACTCCCCGGGCGTCGAATCACTTTGGCGACGCCGAATCACTGCAAAGGGTGCCGAAACGTCTTAACAATGTCACAAGTACATTCTTCAATACAGTAGGACAAATCGCTCACGTATCACCGACACCCCGATTACTTTCTTCAATAGAGTAGACATGTTGCCGACACCTACATTTGCTGCCGAAAGACCTTAGGCTCGAACATGGGGGCGCCAAACTTGCTTCTTGCTCCGGGAGCCATCTAACCTAGTTACGCCCCTACCTCGGACAAAATGTTTGGAGACCCTGGGCTACAGGATGCCTGATTAGGTGATACAACGCGCTTGCAAGAAATAAATTGACACAGCAATGCGGTGGATCTAGAGATAGTCGCGACTAGTAACGGGCTATCTATAAACCACCGGAAGTGAAACCATCCCAAACCTTCCGTTACATTGCAAGGCTGTTTCAAAACCGCACAACATTCGACAGCGTTGACCGCAAACAAACCAAATCTATGACGTGTAGGGAGCGAAGCAACGAACAGCACGTCTTCACAGCAACTGGAGCATGTTTTAGAGATTAAAACAGTGCAGACAGAAAACACGAAACAATGTTAATCAGAGCTCAACACCGACGCTCTGCGAAAAGTCCTGATGAAAGATGTGGCGTTCACGTTGTTTTTATTCAAATATTTAGCGATAGGTAACGCTCTTGAGCAGAGTGCAAGTATACCGCTTCTTCATGCAACAAATATTATGCGTTTTATAGTACCGAAATTTCAACCGCCGAAAACCTGTTGCTTCTTCTTATTCGATTTTCACCCTCAGGGATCCTTTAGTATCCCTTTGTTTTGTTGTGGTATTCTTTTTCTCGCCAACATGCAATTGACTAATGACTACTGTAAAATCATGACGTCCCTGACAATGCACTATTTTCATGTATTAGTCAGTCAGTGAGAAGCATCCTCTATGCTGCAGAGAGAGAAACTGAGTCCTTTCGTAAGCAAATGTACTGTATTGAAGGAAGTATTTATGACATGGTTGGGACTTTTCGCCCCCCGGTGTTTTACTACTAATTTAGCAGAGGCCAGTAAGAAGCCGGTATTTTCAAAAACAGTGCCTGAAGCCGGTATTTTAAAAATACATACTTTGCAGTAACTACAAAAGGAACTAACGCAGAGCTTTTCAAATTTTCGTGAATCTTGTCAGGACAGTTCCTTCAGCAAAGTTCACATAAGGGCAAATTGTTACTTGTGCCTTAACAACACTCATTGTCTCTCCGTTTTCCCTCTTCCTTTGTTTAGTCATAGGCCTACTCAGTGGTGTACGCAGAAAATTTTCATGGGGGGCGTTCCATTCAGTGGCACGTGGTGGTCATTTGTATTTGGTGTGCCCTGTTTGTGACGTAACAATTTGACGTCATATTCATGTTTCCAAACTAACGTTTTGGCGAAGTTTGTTGACATAATATGCATTTTCATCTGCACGCACTCCCCTTAATTTATGTGTCATTGCACTGAACAAAAACTATCAGCGATCCAGGTTAGGATATCGGAGGAAAATACACTCAACGCTACGACACAGCAGTTCATACTTGCAAAAATATCAGATTGCACGTTAAAGCATGGGAGTAAAACACACACATCACTGCGTCAGAGCAATCTGCAACTGCAAAATGAGTCTGCGCTAATGTCTTGTCAAATACGAGCTGTGGAGCACAGAAACTGTGCGGCTGGACTGTATGACGTACATCCCGGTTTGCAAGATCGAATCTTGCTAAACTACACAAGAATTGAGAATGCGCATAAAGAACGTAAGTAAACTTTCGATGTTTCTGTTATGTATAGAAGTCCAGCAAATTTATAGTTTTCCTTTTTCCCTGCGGAGACATTAACAAATGCCTAAATGCTTCCATTTTAACAACAGCTGTTTTTGAGCTGCAACAGTTTTATCATGCTACAGAAATTGGTATTTTAGCGAATGCGGTCAGCACTTGTGGTGCTCAGCCATAGCAGACAAAACAAAGACAATTGTTTCCGATAAAGTGAACTATCGCTGAACAAAATCTTAAATAAGCGTAGTGGACAAAAGGTCTGCAAAAAGTGGTGACATGGTTTCTGGATGAAGACGATAACCCAGATTCCCACAAAAACCTCATTATTACCTTTTGGCACATTCACAATGTGCCTTGAAATATGCATGCAAATTCATCCCGTGCTATTTGCATTAAGTCGACAAATTAACAAGCAAAAAGTATGCGAAAACAATCAATCTCTTTGCGCAGGCGATAAAGGTTTCGTAAAATATCAAGATCAAGGGGGGGTTTAACCCCAACCCCCCCCCTTGCACACGACCTTGGGCCTACTTAGCATCTTTCGTTGTTGTGAATGCGATCTGTATGAACATTTATTTTGGCAATTAACCTTGTAACTGGCGTAGGTGGGATTGCTGCCTGAACTACTACCGTAGGCTATTGCAGGCAGAATGCAGGAAAAATATAGAAATGGACAGGGCGTCAGTGACATTGTGGAGACTAGCGAACCTTTGGCAATCACGCGAGCTGCATTGGACAGACACAGTGTTTCGTCAGTGGATTATAAATGGCTCAAATAAGGGCCAGCGAATCTACTGCGAGGTCAGCTCTTGGCCAGTCTTATTGATCCAAAAGATAGTGAGATATTTTTTGATGAGTTTCAGGTGAGTTAGAAAACGTTTGTTGCAAACTGAAGAGAATGTAGCACGCAAGAAATTATTTTTTGTGTTATGGTGTTCATTCCGGTAATAGTAAAAGCAAATACCATCAAATTGTACGGAAAGATGTCCACTGCAGAAAATAATATACAAAATTTAAAATTGGAATTTTACTAAGTGCATTATTTTTTAGAGTTTAAGAAAACGCCTCCGTCCACATTAAACATTGCAGTTATAGTTTTCCATTTAAGTTAGTTTGTTAAAGCTCAGCATAGGGCTATAGACTATACTCATAAAACGTACGTTTGTACACTGTTTGAAACATTTTCAAACCAACGATGTTGGGAACTTTATGAAATTGTGAAGAAAATAACATGAAAAGTAAGTGCATTGTCAAAAAAACGTTGTTTTAAAGAATGTTTTTGGGAATCCAGTGCCATCAAATATGCGCTTACGAATGCAGCCTAGATCTATTATTGTTGATAAAATGACCGGTATTTTTACGAAACACATCTGGCAACCCTAGTTGTTATTATTACAGGCAGGTTTTGTTCTCTTTGCTTGAAAAGCTGGTCTTAATTTGCTTTTTGTTTCATAGTTTCTTACTAACGTTCGATTTCAGGATCTTTGCGTATTGTAGATCTCTGCTAAAACTATTTAAAAGGTGCATTAGTTTATTATTTCGATTTGCTCATCACAAGTTGAGTGAAATAAAGATTTGTTAAATTGCTTACGTGTGATTTATTCTATTAACATTTTTTTAAAGAAGTCGAGTTTGGGTTTTCATGAGTCCTTGTCCTACTATTGATAGAATCGCCGAATGTTTCTCAAAACAATTTAGATTTCGCGTTGCTGAAAACGTTTAGGTTTCTCATTGGTTTCAACAACTTTGGTGCTAAAAGTAAACACTGGCCTAGTACTGATTACATTGTTTGGTTACGTTGATGTGACAAGAATCGCACAGTCATCTTGACATCGCCTTTATGTAACTTCTGTCATCTGGTTTGCACATGTGCAAAACAGAAAAATCGGAACAGAAAATGCTTACATGTTATTCCAAAATGTTCGTGGTCTTCATTAAGAAATTTCGTGCTTGATTCCTCCCAACGCTTCCAGATATCAGCAACGTGGTCATTATTTTTACCAGAAGTGACCTCAAGATTACAAAATGAATTGAGATTTTTCATACAACACTTAAGCATTTACACAAGCAATTAGAGAACCTTTACCTCGAACGAAATATTTGGCAAACACCTGCAACTGAAACATGGCCCGTTAATTGTCAGTTTCTCCTCAAGATTAGCATCGGGTTGAACAGAAAACTTTTCTCTCCATAAGCTCCATCTGCGAAGTAACCGATCAGTTTTATTGAACCCCATTACAGGAGCAAAACCACTCACTATTTCTCAAACGCAGTTTATCCATTGCAAGCCCATTGTCACGCAGCTGACTTTACTTCTGACGTATTTCTCCAATGCCTTGTCCATTCGAAGTTGTCACTCGCATTTGCATCAATCCGCATCCACAGCAACACCAACAAGGGTCATCACATCTCACTGGGCGATGAAATTGGAAGAACGGTCTTCCGGAAATGTCTTCAATTTGCATCGCGTATGATCGAGCTGGACCGCAACAGTGCACACAACAGGAGGAAGATTCTTTAAAACAACTTCAAAATTGTAGCTAATTTCTAACGACTTTTAAGAACTGTTATTTTTGAAGGTCGTAAGCCGAAAAACCTTCTCCCAGCATAATATTTCTCAAAAATGCTGTACCTGTGAGCCTAACATTTTTCATTTGCAGGATTTTTGTGAATTATGGGTTTTGCTATTCGCAAAATATGCTTTGTTCTTCCCGAAATTTAGTAAAATTGGTGGTCTTGTTACAGGCTGTACAACCTCGGCGACAACAATGGTTATGTTTCACTATGGCAAATTCTCCCAAGACTTTTCTGGCACATTTTATGCAGAAGTAAGGACACTTGCTTGGTTCATAGCAAAACGTGCGTTGGAGTGACCGACGCGTATTACCTACAACCATTACTGCGACACATGACGCTAGTTACCACACCTTCATCACGTCTATGTTTAAACCAAACAGCTTAGAAAAGTTACAGTGAAAACAATGCGTTTAGTTGGCAACTTCATTTAAAAGCTTTGGCTTTTGTTTACGGAAATAGATGATGTACAGAAGCACTTGTACGATTTAACCAATAGAAACGGAAGAGCAAGGTCTTTCGATGGACTTGCATGAGATCGAGAGAGGTCCGTAGCTAGACTTTTATGTTTGGGGAGCAAAATACGTTTTCAGATGGTCAAGATTTTTGTTTTTATTATATATGTTTAAAAACAATTTTTTCTGGGCACAGCAAAATTTGGGAGGAGCAAAAGAAATTGGGGGAAACTTCCCCCGAATGCCCCTTTGTAGCTACGGGCCTGGATCAGGGTACTTGTGTGCTGCCATTCGCAATAAAATATAAACAACGCAACAACTGAAAATACCGCAAACACATGTCTATTTTGGTTCTGATCAAATCTGCAGAAAACTCTAAACTTCCAACAAAAGAAACACTTGGTGCGTTTACTATTATTCAAAAGCAGATTCCACTTGCAATAATGAAAGAGTTTTGTCCTAGAGGTTTATGTGCCAAAGAACAGTTGGTAATGAAATTGGCAGTATTGTAAATGTTAGCACAGTTTCATAGCAGTCTATTGGGTTCTTCCAGATAACTTTTTGCCAAACTTGTAATTTCGAATTTTGAATAAAAGCAACCAGAGCTTCTTTGTACAAGTACAAAAGCTTTGTAGATTGCAAAATATTCCAAAACCAAAATTTGTAAATCATGAATTTTGTTTTGATTAGCCTACATAAGGCAAATTTCCACCTTCGAATCTAATATTTTAATTTCAACCATACCTCGAACAGAAACAATTGGAATATTTTTGCGGGATATAGGTGATCAGCATCACAATTTTCCTGTGACTTACTTGTCTATCTATTCTATCTATATTGATCTAGTAGTTTGAGAAAAAGGCAAGGAATGATAACTGACCATCTTCATAAACCTTTATAATCCACCTTGGACCAAATTTTTTGCCTAATTTGGGAGAGAGCCATGCAAGAGCACAGCTTTCAAATTGTCACTCTTTAATGCCTTGATGACTTTCAGCATATATTCAGCTAATTCTGCAGTCTGCACGATATTCAAAAATTTTGAGAAATTGAAAGTCTTTGTCCATCCAAATGTATATTTCACCCAACACAAGATTTGTTTTTCAACAGCCAGCAATCACTTCGACAAAAGCGATATTTTTCCCAAACTGACATTCCTTGCTGAGTTTGTGTTCTTCTTTTAAAAAACAGCAACTAACAAAACCAAAAGTATTTGAGGTTTCCTTTCCAACTTTGAAAAATTCTTGATAATTTGTCCGGATTTCACCCCACGGCCATGTTTAAAATATCATAAACATTAGAAAAGCTTATGTATAAAAGAACATTTACAAGTAAGTTATGAGGGTACAACAAAGTTTCTACGACGGGAAGTTTGCACTAATCATAATACATTATACGAGACTGGGACCAACTGCTGAGGCAACAAGGGTTTGTTATTTAACACCCAAATCCAACATTAGAAATATTTGTCCCATAACTGAGATAAGCCTTCTGAAAATCTACGTGAAATACTGTTGGAGTGGCATTCCCTTTTGTATACATCAAGTGATCCATCAAGAGACTAGGCCTCTTCTTGAGAAGGCATTCTTAAAAGTATTGTGGTGAACTGATATGATTTGAACTTGTACAGTATTATCGTCAGCATTTTACAACAACCAATGACATAAGTCTGTGAATTTCCAACAAGATCTCAGTATTACGTCTCTTGAAGTAGTGCGTTTACTATTATTCAAAAGCAGCAGAGACCGGAGGGACATAGACCACAGAGACCAAGAGCCTAAAATCACCACCATCACCATAATGTTGGCAGCTAAACACACATGAGTAGCTAGATGTTGAATTTGAGATCACTAAATCAACGAGTACTTCTTTACACTTAGATAAAAACAACACTATTTTAAAGACTTTGTAGACCTAAACGAAACCAGCGATATTTTTTACTTTTCCGGGAATAGTGTTAAATTACAAATCCCAAGCACTTTTCTCTCATCATCGAAGGCTTAGAAAATTAATTTTATCACAGCTGCAAACTTTACCATAATGTCCTTTCGAAATTTTTGTCCTAGTTGTACAGGAAAAAAATTATTCGCCTTTAGTTCTGCTTTTTCATATTTTTCATTCTCGTTGCAGAATTTTGTGACATTTATACTCACTCAAAGCTTTATTGTAACACACAACCTACACATTTTACTTTTCGATTTTGATTTTTCATTTCATCTTCAGAAAACGTCCTGATTCCCACTTTTTCATTCCTTTTTAATCTAGAAGTTACTTTTTAATAACAGTGCATCAATGGGTACAGCCTACAGGTGGCGTTTTTACTTTGATTGTAGCACATTTTTCATGAAGTTTTTGTGGTTCATATCGGATAAGGGCAGCAACTAAAATCCCCCCAAAAAATTATTTAATTTCATGTATGGCAAGCACGAGACTGGGAAAGGCAAGAATGACTTTTTGCAAGCTTTCGGTGTGATTAGTGGCGTTGTGCCGAAAGAGAACGCTCTAATAATAGAAAAAAGGATCTGGAGATGTGCCAAAATAGCTGAAAGCTTTCTGTTAGAAATTTCGCCAATTTTGATAAAAAGTATATCAAAATCTCAGGATACGCCGTTCCTCTTTAAATATTTGGAAAGACAACATTCTACACGCTTCTTCCTGCTTCATTGGCTATGACCCGCAAGAGTCCAGACTACCAATTTGAGAGATGCTTGATCTACTACTGTACCACTCATCCATTCCAAAATCAATAAAATCATGTAAAAGTTATTCGACAAATATATGGTAGGATTTCACAGTTTCTAGCAGTTTGTTCTCTTCCAACAAATCCCACCTTCTCTGCCAGCAAAGATTTCTTGACCATTTTCATCGGTGATTCTATAGACTTGATTTCCGGTGCAGATGGTTCCTTTGAAAAAAGTCAGTGAACACTACACTGTATTCTGGAAAGCATTGAAGATCTTTGTTGCAAGACCAGCAACTGAATATGGATGTGTGGAACTTTGCGATTGCTATGAAGGATTTCAAAGTCATCAATTTCCATAATTTTTTGGCGTATGCTTTGTTTCACTGATGATGTTAAGCTCACAAAAAGGTACTGCCCTCTTACAGCACATTCAAACATTGCGCTAGGAGCAGAACTCTCATTCCATCGTTTGTTATGATTTTACGTTTTGACTTTTCTACATCAGCTACATTGAATACCAAACAAAGAAAATAAATATACGCACAAACTAACACCATCTTTTTAGTGATCAAATCCACCAGCGTGCCACAGAAATGGCACAATATAGCAAGTTTCATTCATTCAATTCATTCACGATACTTACAAGCCAGTCAAAAGCATAAAACAAACAACCTAGTAGGTTCGCCCTCAAACTTGTAACAGTCAGTTGCAACTTACCTTTGGCATTGGTTCTGTAAATTTGAATTTCTCTGGAAGAATTTAAAAGTTCATATTCCTTTGAGATCGGTGCAATCGTTTCAACGGACTTGCGCGGCAAGAAATTCCCTGATAGATGCCTCTCTCTCTCGATCTGCGAAATTCGTTTCGGTGGCTGCTCCACAGATGCCATTTTGACTTGGCGAGAAACAGTGCTTCTTAAAGCTTAAAAAGTCAGCCATGCTGTTATTGTTTTCCTTTCCATGGGGTCACAAGGACTTAAATATCGTCAGCAGAGGAATGTTAAAGATATAACCAATGCCGTTGCCTGCGCTTTACTTCGCAAGGAGCTACAAAGCGAAATTGTAGGTACAACAGAGGGTTGTGTTGACATTACAGCACATTGTCCATGAAATGTTTCTCCACTCAGAGTTTTCATCGCTCAGTAACAACTAGCTTCGCAAGTTGCTTGAATAAACAAGTTTGACTTCCGTGTTATTCATTGTCATGGTTACGCTGGAACCAACGACTGATTTAGTGAAGAAATTTTTTAAATAAATTTTTGAATTACAGACGCTGCCATAAGATTTCTGCCCCTTTACAATAAAACACACAAGGTATTTTGGGAATGTGCATTGGAAGTCTGTGTTCACGCTGTGTAAAAATCTAAAGAAAGCCAATCAAGAGATCTTAAACATGTGCGAGTCGTTTTTCAAGAGATTTATGTAGAAATGGGAAAACCAGTTGCAGTAACATCTTTAATGTTCCTCTTGATGCATGCTTTTGATATTCGAACTATTGAAAACATTAGCGACTATTTTATTTAGTGACTCATGCAGAAAGCCTGCTGTTGAAACTGCTTACTGCAGTTTTTGTCTTTTCTGAACTTATGAGCTCTTGCGTTGTGCTGAAAGAATTTGATCAATCTGAGAAATCCTAGCTACCGCAATCAGTGAAAGCACTACTTTCTTGCGAACCGAGATAAAACTAGAAATATTATCGTCATCTTAACTTTGAAGTGTATTGTCATGGTCTCGCGATAAGCGGCTCATGACGCCACTGCGGTACATAGCAACGTCTTCTTGGCCAGGAACGCGGCTTTTCTTTTGCAGATCGTAGTCTTTCAGCATTCTGTGGTTGTCAAGTACTTTATCTCAGCTTTGAAGTTCACTTACAAGACCATGGTTAAAGGCCATTTCAGGAGCATTGCCACTTAATGGGTTTCTAACGGACAAATGATTTGTTTCCAAAAGCTGCAGCGTAGCGAACCTGTCGTCCCGAGACTGCTTTATCTCCTATACGATAAGAGCATCGCTACAAAAAAATTTTCTTTTGGATTCCATCTTTAGCAGTTATGCGCAAATAGTCCAATAACCGCGCTGTTTTTGGTCGGTTATTAGCCCAGATTTAATTCAGCTTACGCAGGCTCATGTGGTTTAAAAATCAAACGGAATGCACAGTCAAAGGTTTCATTTTAAGTCGGGCAAGTGCAGCATTATCGAAGCATACCGTTACAATTTTGCAGCAAATTTTATAATCCTTATGCGGCGAAAGGTTAAACATTATTTTGGTTGATCAGCCAATGGTTTTTATGGTTATGAGAAAAGTGTAAAATCATTTGCTATTGTCAAAGCAATTATGACTAAGTGTGCTCAGCTCTCACCGGATGTAAGGGACGGTATTGCTTGATCATAGCAAAGCTGTCACAGCGATGCCTGAAATGCATATTTTGCAAGACAATTGTCTTTTCTTACAAATCAGAAATAATAAAAAATACATGCTGTTTTGAATACAAGAAGGTCGGGACAAGCTTTCCCCTTGAATCATGGTAACACTCAGCCAAACAGTCAACTGGAAGTTTATATGCAATAAAGTTTTCAATGGCAAGGTTTCTAACAGGTCAATTTCAGCGATCTATTTGAAATTCAGCCGTTTTCATAATTTCAATAACTTCTTGTACCCGGCCTAGCTTGACGTCCAGTTCACAGGTTCATTGCATGTTTTCATTCTGATTTCTCACTCGGTCGATCACGGTTTGTGAAGAACATGAAATCTCTAAAGGCGTAACGTAATTTAAAAAGGTGCAGCATTTCTCTCTCAGAAAAATCAATTGAGTTAAATGTTCTGTTTGCGATTTTCAGGCTGAAGATGCGCAAAATACGTCAAATTCGATTTCTCAGTAAAGTAATTTGCTGATTGGTTCGACTGCGTCACCTCTGTAGAGACGTACTGTTGGAATGTCGACACGTGCAAGTCCGAATCATTGCAAAGTTGTGAAAGCAGAGAATGGCAAGCACATTCCTCGAAAGCTCACGGCGAACCTGGAGCCTTCATTTCTCGAATTTTCTACGATTTTCATTTCTATTTTTCGTCCTTTTCGGTAGCACAGCAGTTGGTTTATTTATGCTACATGTCCGAATATCGTGTTTCAAATGCACAGTGCAACAACTTATTCAAAACGGTATTTCAATCTTTCTTCGGCCAAGTTACAGCAAGCATCGCGTTTCTTATGCACGTTGCTTTTCTTTTCATCCGCAAGGAAACCACATGTTATTTGCTGAATGGGGTACAACGCACTTACAAACCTTGTGCTATCGCAAAGTTGAGACACAAACAGACCAAACGCGTAATGTTAGATAAGCAGCTGCGATAAACGACCTGTAGTGACAAAAACCCACAACTAAGATTTGTAGCCAGCTTCCCTACCCTTCAATTTCACAGCCAGAAGTATTTCGCTCAAGGGCGGATAAAAGCTGAGCTTGGACCCCGTGGTGATTACGGTATTACTTTGTAATCTCCTCGAAATTACGCCTAACCTGCGATAAAATCGCAGCTTCAGAAGACGAGTTTTGACTGATAAAAATCTTCGACGGACTGCACGTCACAAGACGTTGGGAATGTACCACGAGATAAGATGACAGGAATAAGTTCATGCTAATATCACTGCAGTGTTTTCATTTACAGTGAGCTCATTAGCAAAACAGACCGGGAATGGGGAACCAAACCGTTAGATCGCATCTACAACCGTTACCCGTGAACACTCGTTGCCATCTGCTGTTATACTTTGTGACTATCGACCTATCATTAGTGCTTGCTTTTGTTACATGTTACCATTCTTTCATTGTCAAATACGACTTGTAATTTTCATAATAAAAAATATTCATTAACACTAAAAAAGCCTTCAAAAAACTATACATTTTTATTCTGAGACGTTTCGGATTAATCTTAATCCATCTTCAGTCAAAAAAATAATAAAGCAACTCTTGGCAGTGCCAGCAATTCAAAAGCAAAAGACTCTGTGACGCAAGAAATAACAGTGTGACGCAAAAGACGTCAAAAGCAAAACCAAGACCGTCAACCCTGTCAAATT
>Ga0210059_1001156_pt1 | contig 38684 bp, 27 predicted proteins | sample Ectturendosymbi2_FD_188042 | JGI IMG/M metagenome (GOLD analysis project Ga0210059, IMG submission 188042) | Ecteinascidia turbinata endosymbiont from Florida, USA - Sample 2 (SPAdes) (version 2) | ecosystem: Host-associated > Tunicates > Ascidians > Unclassified | place: Key West, Florida... | reverse complement strand
GTGATAGTAACAATGATTGAGGTAAAACTTTATCTGAGAGATTAATTTTTTGTACGTTAATCACATTCACGATGAAAACTGCGTTGTACGAAAAGAAATTTAAGAAAACACTGAATCAACAAAAATTCCTAAGACTCATTAAGAATACAATTTATCAATCCCTGTTTTTTACGTAGTGGAGTATGAGGTTCACCAGCAGGAAGGCCGGCCCTGGCAGGTGCGGTGCCCAATGCAAGCCCTAGGCGCGGGACCCCTCTGAGCAGTGGTTTTATGAAGTCATCGGGGTCAGCCAACCGTGCTATACGACCATGGTAGAGCCCAGATATAGAGACTTACCACGAGAATTGAGCACGTTTGCTAACGTTCGATAAACAGGAAATTCATCGCTAGTTCTAACATGAGCGTTGTTTGTTAACAATGAGATTTATAAGTCATTTCTACTGAATTCTCGAGCGCAAGGAGTATCTGGAAAAAAATGAACAATCTACCTAAACACTGTAGCGCGGGGCCTCCAGAGGCGCGAGGCCCAATGCAGCTGCATCGGCTTAAGGCCGAACCTGTTCACTAGTCACTACAGTGTCACTCTCTTCCTGTCCATTTGTTTGATTTTCCTGCGTTCTGCTGCAAATAGCCTGTAGTAGTTCAGGCAACAACTCAATCTGGACTGATTTCACGGTTAATTGCCGAAAAAGTCCCCATAACAGTTCACGTTTAAGACGGAGTATGGTCAGGCCCGTAACCAGCTTGGGACAGCAGGAGGAGCAAAGAGTTTTCCGAGAGGGTTCCAAATTTTTTAAACTATGTCCAATGTTTTTAAACTATGTCCCACACATTTTTCCAGAGGGGGACGAAATTTTTTCTAGGGGGAGCTTGGCCCCCCCTGCGTCCACTCTAGTTACGGTCCTGAGTATGGTAAATATGACTAAACAAAGAACAGAGAAAGAAAGAGACTATGAGTATTGTTAACTTGCAAGTAGTAAAGAAAGAGACTATGTGTATTGTTAACTTGCAAGTAGTAATAATTTGCTGCATTTTGGACTTAAATTAACTTCGCTGAAGGAACTGTCCTGATAAGCTTCACTACTAGACTCATTATAATTTGACAAGTTCCGCGTTAGTTCTTTTTGGAGTTGCAAGTAACCTGAGTGTCTTCTGTTAAAGCCTCCACCAAAGTCTTCGTCTTGGGCCCCAGATTCGTGTATCCAGCATTGTGAGACTAGTGGATATTTATCGTCGGGCATCGTTTTGGAAAATTAGGAATTTTTTATTGACATTTAGTGAAACCTTGTCGAATGCAAAGGATTATGTTCTCTCTCATAGATGAAATTATATAAATGAAATGAAGTCTTTATATACCCAACCGTAATGGTTCAGAATCCAGGAAACCCCTAGCAGCAGATCTCGCACGCGTGGTTAAGAACCCATCAAGGATATCTAGGAGTTTTAGATATCCCTGGAACCCCTTTCTGAAATGCAAGAGCGCTAGTACAAATAAATAGTACAGAATCACTACATATCGCCGTTGTAAAACGTTCTGTTTTGTCTGTTTTTATCAACCTGCGTTGTGCAGAAATTGTGTGTTTGCACTACGGGCTTGGTGTCTGCTGGAAAAAAAACTTTCATTCATTCATATCGTGTACAAAGAAAAAACACTAAAATTCAAGCGCTCTCTGCTACTCCAAGCACTCTTTACACTACACCAAAATTAGGTGCTTTATGTCAGTTTTTAATGATTTTTCGAGAAGCGGATTTTAGCACCAAAGTTCGGGTATGTCCCGAAAATCTGGTCGTGTGGTTTCCCTAGCCGGGCCTAATTTATGGCAAATGCTTGCACGAGTCGCCATTCGTTGCGTTCGGATTGAAACCGTGCAAAGAAATCGGCTGGCATGGCTTGCTGCATTACAAGAAGCGGGTGAATGGATAAAATCAAACTAAAACACAGGCCCGTAACCGCCCCCCCTGGAAAAGATGTTGGACATATTTAACGCTAGTGGGCACAGTTGAAAATATTAGCCCCTCTCAGAAAACTCTTCGCCTCACTTGGTGTCCCAAGCTGGTTGCGGGCGTGCCGAAACATCATAAAGTTTGATTAAGCTGGATCAAATGTGTTACATTAAACAAAATAAAGTGGTGTCATGAAATCATAAAGAAGAATGAAGCTTGTGCTTTTCTGCAAACGATTGGTCATTGATTTCTACAATGTGCAGATTCAAGTGCAAAGCGAAAACGCATGCTTCCACGGGAAATAATGGGTGATTTCCTTAAGAATTTCCGGCAATCACTTTTATAAAGCCAGGTGAAATTTGTGCTGGTAGGGGTTTCTCAACTTCCAAATAATATGTGTAAGCGCCATTTTTATGACAGTGCGAAGCGGTAAAGAAGCCACCATTGCAATAATAGCATTTTTATGTCAACCACCTCAAACAAAAACCTTTAAAATTTCCTAAAACTCTGAAGTTTCTTCTGATTTTTTTGCACTCAAACCGGGCTCGCTGCCCAATGGGTTGGCCGCGTTTTTCATGGTGGACATGTACAACATTGCAATTAGTGGTTTATAGTGTATCTGCTAGTTTTTTGTTTTTCATGTATTTTTATGCTACACATAGAAACAAGAAACCTGCCTGCTTAATGCTTATCAAAATGTCAAAACAATCGGTAGCCGGGATCATATTTCTTCGCGAACCAACAAAGCCGTCGAAACATCAGAGGCTTGATACGTTTCGCGCAGGAATAAAATGGCGACTCTCGTTTCTCTAAGCGTGCCCGACGCTTTGCGAGACGTAAAGGGTTCAGGCTTTCCTATTACTTTTGGGTTAAGTTATGTTGTGTACGCAGTTGAAGCTGCATAATACCTACTTTACATGAGATTACAACTGCACCAGCTCTTTGACCCACCCAGGCAGAAGAGCCGAATCTCTATATGGCAAGTATGCTGTTCGCCCAGAGCCCTAGATATAAACTTTGAAATAGGTTTATTTTTTTATATTTTATAATTCATTTCATTTGTTTATCTCAGTGCTCAAGGTCTTTATTATCTCAGTGCTCAAGGTCTTTACGGAGTATGCGTTTTCATTCGCGCAAGCAATACTGGGCACACGCGGCTGTAGAATATACCAATCTCTCATCATCGTGCAGAGCGTTGGGTATTGCGTATAAGACTAAACTCGTGGAAAGAATCAGGCGTTTGAAGTGAATGAATAGAGTTAGATGAAGAGGCTATAACGGACACCTCTGAAAATATGTGCATAAGTAGTTTCAGAGTAGTTAACGCCTTGGCGAAATGGGTAACCAACTAACCATACACTGACGAATGCTCACATTTTTAGAAATGTGTGTCAATTTCGGTAGGTGCTGTCATAGGTTGTACGTGAGTAATGGGCATTTAATACAAGACTGCATGCACTTGTTCTAAGGTTGGCAGGGTTAAATTGGCATGCGGTAGACGCGAAACGATGTATTTTTTACTGCTGTCTTTCAGTTGAACACAGCGAAGAGCCGCCTTTTAGTCAGTTTGCACTGCAGGCAGCACAGTAGACGGATTTCACTTGCCTGTGAATGTCAATACCATTCGGAATTGTGGAGACCAACTGCAACCATTGTTGAAGCACATTTTACTGCCGCTATAAAATTTTTCCAATACGTACCTTTTTGGAACGTTAGTAACCTTTCGGTATATTACGAATCACGATGGACGGGATCGGTTTTCGAAGAGCGATTCACAGCTTGTGAGTAAATCCGCGCGAAAGTACAAAACGTTATGAACAGACACCTTTTCTCGAACGGTTAGGAAGGTAATACCGGCCATGTCCTGTGTCCGGTGTTCTACACCGCACATCATGGCGTTAGTTTATTTCAGTGCATACTTGCAGGCTATGTACGCTACAGAGCGAACAGAACTGAAAACATTAACTAGTAGGCAGTGCTTACGGAGTTTATGACTAGCCTATAGGGTATTTTTTTTGGTGAGATATGCAATGTTCTTGAAAAATGATCGATGGGCCTTGCATGGCATGAAAGGTTAAAGTACACAAACTTACAGTACACATATGAACATTACATTGCTGACCAAGAGAATGGATACGTAGATTACTGTAGAAATGACTTATAGACAATTTCTCGCAATCATACAGAAACAAGCAATGAGTGACAAATGAAGATATGCAAAAGCATCAGGCGTGCCAAGTGTGCCTCCTGAAATCAAGAGCTGTGATGTAGGTCAAACTTGTCAGCATATAATAATATAGACCTAGGGCTAAACTGGACTAGACACAGCGTTTGACTTTATTAGTTGAACTTTTCGAGGGACTGTATTAGTTTAATAAAAGAGACTGCATAGCCAATAAGCCTACTAGTGCAGTGGTTCTTAACCAGGGGGCACGCCTCCCCAAGGGGGTGACAATAAGTTTCTAGGAGGGCATGAACCCTTGTGCGCTCTACAACATGGAAAGTTTTGAACAAGAAATTGTTCTGTCCAACTTATTTAAAGTCAAGGGGGCTTGAAACAAAGGACAATTACTTAGGGGAGGCATAGATAGTAGAAAAGAGGTTAAGAACCACTGGTCTAGTAATAACTGACAACCTCCAGTATTTTAGTTGACACCTTTGCAAGTATTTTAGTATGAATCTAGAAAAGTTTACTGTGAAGTTGCCCACCCAAAAAGTTTGTATATTATAGTCTCTAGTTAGGTGAAGGATATTGAACTGGTACTCAAGATAATAACGTAAACTGTGTTAAGAAAACTAACGACAGGACCCTATGGAGAGCTATGGTCGTCAACCTTCGTCAGTCGAAGACGGCATGCTGAATGAATGAAAGTTAGGCTGACTGACAACTAAACTTATCTAGTCAACTTTTGGCCTATTCATGATAAAGCAAATGAAAGGCATTTCATTTTTATGTGAATGGGATTTGAGCATCTAGTTGTATTTGTGAGCAATGATGAAAGAAAGTTCTTGGTTATAGGCTGCAAAAACTAGACAATATTTCCATATGTTTTTTTTTGATGACTTGATCATTTAAAATTTGTGATTAAGAATGTGTGCATGGTTCTTTCATGGAAGGCAAGATGTGCTTGCTTATGTAGGGTGATGAAAAACAAGCAGCCAAATGTGCTTTATGTTCTTGCAGCAAAAATTGAAAATTAAATAAATTGTGTTTGGGATATTTTTTGCACACAAGTGAATTCCCTTGGCGCAAATGACAGGTTGACACAAACCAGCCTGCAGGTATAGAGAACGATCACAAATTATAAAATGACAGTTCATAATGCGAAAAGGTACATCTGCTATGATTGCATGTTGTTGCAGCCCAAAAGTTGAATTAGCAGCATTCGTGCTAGTTCGGTTGCGCCAGACTCAAGAAAGTTCAAAGAACAAGCTTTCATTTAAACTTTGCTGAACTAAAACTGTGCCAGTTTGCATTCTTGTACTGGTTTGTCCCAATGACAGATTGAATGTAAAGCTGACTAGCCTTGCTTGCCTTCAGCAGCATTTGAGTGCACTATATTGCTTGCAATTTGTGTTGTAGCTTAATTTCTAGCTACACATGCAAAAAGTGCTGTTACAGTCTGAGAAAGCTTAGATTTGACATCTGGTAGCCTGTTCAAGTACAGTAATTACCTCGATTGTGCTGCAGAAGCTGTTGACATACTTAGTGCCCAAGATGAAATCTTGATACTTGCCACATTCCTGATGGTAGCACTGAAGAGGCATAAGCTTTTATCTGGCATAGTTTGCAATTTCCCTTGCCCAATTTTGACATAGTCAGTTGCATTTCATGAAATTGATACAGAGAAAAACAGTGAACTGGACTGTTGTCAATTTTCCACATGATGTATGCATTCATCTGACAATTAGGTTTTCTTGACATTATTTTAACAGGATGTTATTTCAGCATCCTGTTTTCACAAATGCATCCTGTCATCTTCTTCAGTAGCAAATGGATCTCGGTTATATACTGTGTTGATCATTCTACATGTTCGAAACAATCTTTCACGATGCTATAAACACATTTTTTTACAGCATACCATTCACTGATATTCAATTGTGTTGTATTCTAAGATGATGGTCACAAACCTTTTCGTAGCAGAGTAGTCAATGCTGGACAGTGTTGCCATGGCCAGCACTGTGATGGTTGTATTTTTCAACAGCTGAAATGAAGGTACCAACTGACTCGACATTTTAGGAATGTTCACTGAAATATTTGCAGCAGGTTTTTAAAAACAAAAATTTTACTCATTGAATTTCTGTGCAATGCATAGCATTGTTTTTGACAAAAATGGATTTTAGTGTAAATCATAAATATTTGTGATAGTAAGCCTGTAAAAAAGAACAGAAATTCAATGAGTAAAATTTTTGTTGTTAAAAACCTGCTGCAAATATTTCAGTGAACATTCCTAAAATGTCGAGTTAGTTGGTACCTTCATTTCAGCTGTTGAAAAATACAACCATCACAGTGCTGGCCATGGCAACACTGTCCAGCATTGACTACTCTGCTACGAAAAGGTTTGTGACCATCATCTTAGAATACAACACAATTGAACATCAGGGAATGGTATGCTGTAAAAAATGTGTTTATAGCATCGTGAAAGATTGTTTCGAACATGTAGAATGATCAACACAGTATATAACCGAGATCCATTTGCTACTGAAGAAGATGACAGGATGCATTTGTGAAAACAGTTCTGGCAACTGTTTAATTTGATGTTTCTAATAATTTTTTGCAAGATGCATATGAGATTTTCTGAGTTCATGCCAAAGATGGCATTTGAGCAAGATGAAGGATATCCATCTGCTATGGATTCAATCTTGTTGCACTATGCAATGATATGAGTTTATGCTGCAGAAGGTTTTAATATTGCTAATATGAAAGTAGCTTGTTTTCAGGAAGGACAACTAGTGGTTGAATCTGTTCTTGAAATAAACTGTGAAAGTTCTTATTCAAAATTATGAAAGTAAGGCTGTGCAGTTACAAGATACAAGTGAATTGCATTCATATAATATAAATATTTATGTTGACTGGTGGAGTTTCTACATATATATATATATCAATTGTTTGTATCTTGAGGTCCATATCACACAGGTTGGGGGCAATATGCAAGAAAAACAAAAGCAATTACTCACTGGACAGCACTCAGGAAGTATAAATACACTACACATATGCATGCCATACTGAAAAAAAAGAAACACTGAAAATGCACCAATGGTTACTGTAATCTGTCATCATCATGCAAAAGTGTTACAGAGGTAAATATTGAAGACATGTTAAAAGTTTAAAACACACCACAAAACAAATGCATACAAATTTTTTTAAGTAAGGCACCAATGTTTTGACAAAATAAGTAATCTGTTGCTGAGCACTTAATGGGTTTTGTTATAGGCCAGTGATAGACTAGCTTGCTATCCTCATGGGTCATTTTTGTGGTTCCTGAGCACTTACGCTTGCTAATGTTCCTGTTACATCCTACACCGTGAGACTTTTTCCCCTGCTTTATTACGATCCCTCCCCATTTCCAGGTACGAAAAGTATTTTTTTTGTAAAAAAGTCTCCATCCAATTTTTCAATGGATTCACCTGTATTCCACAATTTTTTCCATTTGCCAGGGTTTGTGCTGGCATTCTTATTGCTTCTTACCACCTTGCTTGTTGTTTCTTACCACAAAGTTTTTATGTTTTTTTTTCAGCATAGGAAGGCCATTGCAAGTTCTAGTGTTGTAACTTACAGCCATAGTACCTGTTGACCATGAAACAAGACAAACTTTTCACTCAAGGTTAACATTTGCAATTGCACCTGAGCACACTTTTTTTGTTTTTTTTGGTTTTAGCTACGTAAACCATGTGTAGCGTATGGTGTACATTAGGAAGGCCATTGGTTTTAGCTACGTAAACCATGTGTAGTGTATGGTGTACATTAGCCATTTTCACCAAACCTTCAAAGACCACACAATTTAACCATCACTATTGTAGATAAAGTAAGCATATAATGCCAGACTGCATGCACAGGGTCCATAGTTTGCATGGATACACTGTCATGTAACAAGCCTGAAACACAGAATGCAGTGCACTTGCTTATTTGTAATGCAGCAGAGTGATTTCACTTACGTTTGAATGCGGTTGTCATCTTCCAGTGAAGCACGAAGCATTATACCAAGATATTTAACTTAAGCAGCAAGTTCAGTGTATGTATCATTTCAATTAGTTTTTGGTACTTGGGTTTGTTTAAGGTTTTTGAGAAAAAAAATACAAATGTCTGTTTCACTGAGTTAACAACCCAATGTTATTAGTGCCTGGGATGCATGTTACCTTGCAAACCATAGTTGCTCAGTAAATGTATTGCTTCGGTTCTACCAGATATGTGTGAGGAACTCTGTTGACAAGCATCCAGGATTGCAACAGCTTTCTAGGAACTGGTTGAAACAACAACCTGACTCTGAAATTTAGGATCTGCTTGTTCCACAAATCAAGACTTTCGGAAGCTAGCATACTCTCAAATAAAAATTAAGGACTGTTACCAATTCATCTATTGCTATGGAGGAAACAGACCACTACTGCATTTTAGGGTTAGTAAAATGCAATTGTAGAGATTGATTTCTTGTTGATGCATATCCATTTCATCCCAGATGATGGTGTTTTGCAGGTCACAACACTGGGTTGTGTTCATGCAATGAATGTATATGCGATAATGATAAATAATAAAAATGAGAAGTTAGCGGTATAATGTTCGTGTAACTGAATCTTCTGCAAGATGGTGCAATTGCACAATGTCTGGTTGGTCTCAGGAGGTAATAGGTTTTACTTTCACAAGGTGTCATATTCTGTTGGCTAGACTTGATACAATGTTATAAAATTTTGTGAGAACCTGAATCTAACCTTGTAGTGAACAGAGGACTGATGTGCAGTTTTATCAAGGTCATGAAAAAGTGTGCTCAGGTGCAATTGCAAATGTTAACCTTGAGTGAAAAGTTTGTCTTGTTTCATGGTCAACAGGTACTATGGCTGTAAGTTACAACACTAGAACTTGCAAAATTGTAGCAACTTTTTTGTGATGTGTATATACTGACTACAGTATTTACGTGTGTTCCTGTCCACCTGTAGTCCAAATTGTTCCTGGATATTATTAGATGACAAATCTATTTTTAGCTTTCACTTTTAGGTGTGAAGTGACAACTTGATGCAATTGGTGGTTCAAATATCGTAATGATATTTTTTCTACTTACAGAATTATCACCTTTTAGGTGGAAACTGCAACCTGGGTTTTTTATGATTTTGAAATGACCAAAAAAAATTAAGTCATTTCGGTCAGAATGTCTGACAACATAGGCTAAAAAGCACTGTTAACGGTGAGTTTTAATACAACTCTGAGGCAAATGACCGAAATGTTTCAGTGACCAAAACGTCTCAGCGAAGAAAAAAACATACTGCAATCTGTTTAAATGCCGACAAACGCAATAGATAAAACTGAATTCAGCAAAATGGTCTAGGTCTGATTGTGAAAATGTACAGTGTGTTTCAATTGTTAAGAAATAAGGTTGAATCAGTAAAGAATTTTATTTTCTAAGTTCTTTTTGGTAACTTTCAAGTTCATATTAATCTATTTAAAATGCTATAGTAAGAAAAGCACCTGCTGGTTTTGCTTCAATTTGTGCAATGTGTGAAGGCCTGAAATCCAGAGCCAGAGTGTGTTACGGTTGCTGTAAAGCCGGTTGATATCAGTGTGGCTGTTCCCAGTGAAGTTGCCAAGTGCAAGCAATTTGTAGGTAATATAGTTAGCGTTGATCTCAGTACAAACTGCAGTCCATGTTGTGCATTGTCTATTGTCTTCATGAGCAACAGGTATCTTACTCAGCCGAAAATGCATTTTTGAAGAGATCGTAACATAAACAGATCACGTGTTGATAAACAGTTCTTCACTACGGAAGTGTGAGGTGAGATTTTCTTATAAATACTGTATTTGCGATAAATAGCGGCGTGAGAAAGCACACAACTGAATTAACAGACTTAATGAAGCAGCACCTTGTGGACCCGACGTAACAACGAATATAGACCGTTCTAGGAAAATTTTTGGACTGGCGTTTCTTTGTAATCACCCCTAGTTGCTTGCACGCTACTATATAGCACGCATGAGTCTGGATTTTATATTGGAATGTCTGCTTTAAGAACATTTATTTCCTCGGAGTTAGTCAGACCAAGTTAAAAGCGTATCCAAGAGTACGTTTAAAGTTTCAACCTTTCTTTACTGAATTTTAATGAAGGAAATATGAGCCTGATATTCTAAGCAAGGTAAATTTAAGAACGGGAGCTCAGTACCTACGTTTCTGTGGACCCTGTTAATGAACTATTTTCGGATTGCAAGTCCAGGCAGCGCGTTTTGCTAACAGGTCTTAAACCATTTTCCGTTCGAAAACTTGCAGAAATGTGCACAAAGCAGGTTTCAGAGCGTTTGAGGTGGTGGTTGGGCACGTTGTTTTCCTTTTTTGGCTACTTGTGGAAGGTAGCAATGTCGTAACAATTTTTATTCAGTTCGCAACATTTTATGTGTTTTGATCAGACATGGCATTTGGTGGTATGTTAAATGAGTCGTCAGACTGATTCTTCCGCCAGTTCAGCTGGAATTGCCTTGAACCGCTTGCAACGCGTGATTCATTTTTAAAGGTCAGACAGTGAATGTTTGCAAGTCCTTCACTTCTTACACTTAGGTCATTGCGTTCTGAACTCCCATTTCTGCCGCGCTATTACTCATATTTCCTGAGGTCAAGCAGCTACGCCTCATAGCAATAATATCCTGTCTTTTTTCGGCTCGCGGCACGCGTTTCAAGCTCATTTAGGAAACTCGTAGAAATTCCCGGCGGCCTTTGGCAACCGTTGCACTCCGACAGGGAGGAGCACGTGTAATAAGTTCACTATTCGAAGCGACTTCAGTAACACCGTCGCTCTGTGCCAACCCACCGTGATCTTTTGGTCAGCAAGATGTTTATGTCAGGGTTGTTGCAGACTTAATCCGGCTTGTCATAGGATCATATTTTTACTCGTTTGTGCTGTCCCAGCAATGCGCTTTATTGCCTTCCTGTACAACGCCGTTGTTTGTAAGAGATTAGTTGTTTTCGACCATCCTTCATCGTAGCAGTTTGAGAGGTGCTAGCGGCCACTTTTAGCCAATTAAAGCGGCAGAAAAATCTTTCTGCTTCATTTTTTCAGTGCTGAAGTGTATTTACTTTCCAAAAGCTTGTTCTTGCGTTCGATTGGCTTTAAACGATATTGTGCACGATTCATCATTCACACCAAGCGGTCGAAGACTTTTCATTGCGATAATCTCCGCGAAAAGATCTCCATCCTGCTGGTCGAAACGACTGATGGCTTTTTACGGCACTTCAGCGAGAGCAAACAAACTTTACGTTAACGATACGAAAGTGCGCCACGCGGTGTTTTACTCCAGCAGACGAAAGTTCAGTTCTCCAGTTGCAGTCGCTCTGCTTGCCCCGCGCGTCGTTGAATCCCACCGCCAGAGGCGCTGGCAATCTGCTTTCGCGTCGTTGCTGCAAAACCCTGCGCGGACGAACCCGCACTGTGCGGTGGCTTGCTTCCGGCTGTGCCTGAACAAGGTGCGCTTCTCCTTGCGCCGGCTTGCGGACGTCCTCTTGCATTTTTCTGACTGTACGTTTGCGGCAGAACCGGTTGAAGTGACCTCGTATAAGGCCCTCACGGTCGTGGTGGGCTCACGCACTTACTGTAACTTTATTCGCCTGGTACGGACAGTCACGGTCCAAGGCGAAGCAAGCGTTTGTCGTTTAAAAATTCATTACCTGTTGGTGTCATTACTTCTGTCCGGAACGCGACGAAAGCGACGCGACGGCTGCAATTACGCTTGTCTGCGAAACATGGAGCGGTACTCTCGCGGTATTTTCGTTTGTTTTGTGGGTGTTAGAGCTTTCACTGCGAAAATAGCGACAGGTAAAAATTCGAGTGCTTGGTGAACGAATTTTTTTTTTTTTGGTGCACTAGAAAACGCAACGTGGATTTCAAACCTAGACAAGCGCTCAGTTGAGAAAAGATCCCAATCCGAACACGCGACCTGCGACATCTCAGAACAAACCTGCAAGCCAGTGACCGCGTATATCGCTTCGGACGCATAACCTTTCCAATTAGAACAAGTATGCTTAATAGTTCATCCCAAGCACCGGATTCACAGTGTCTTCAGTGAAGACTCATTCTACTGTACAAGAAAGGTTTATTCTTGTGTAAACCTACCTAGACTAAGGCATTTGTTATTGTCTAGAAAAAAGAATTAGAACCAACGACTCTATTTCTAAAACGCCGGTTTTTCTTGGCAGATGGTTGTCCAGCAGTCGTATTTTTGGTTGTTTTTAAGTACGTTTGTGTTGCTGTCGTCGCGATTCGCCAGGTTATTTGCCTTTTTTTCTTGTTTGAGAGAACTATGGCTAAGATAACAACTAACTGCCTCGGAAAATATACCTTTACCGTTGACACGAACTTTCTCCTTTGCTTTGATACTGGTGTTGCAACCTCGCCCAGAGCAAATAGAGCCGGTTAAGTGGTATAAAGCAGTTTCCGGTTGCTGCGGCCTTTTCGATGTGGTCATCGTTACGTGCCATTGAAATTCCCTTTTCACTGACAATTCAACAACTGGACTTGCATTGCAGCGTCATCCATTCGTTGATCTGATCGAGGTCATGAAAACGCTGATTTGACTGACTCATTGCTCGAAACAGGTAGAGACTTCGATTCTTCTTGTGCGCATTGTAAGTTCGTAGCGCAAGCGCTGGATTATGTCCGCATGATCAGGCACTTATTAGCGTGGGGACGAGGACGCAAAAGTGTGCTGTTTTTGAAGCTTTTAGAGGCCACACTGATTTGTGTATAAAATCAACGATATATTAGCAGAAATGTCCAACACAGAGTCCACATGGCATTTGCAGTGGTCCACAGAGAATTCGCAGCCGTTTCACACAAATGTAACTAAATTATTCATATTTTGAAGAATACAAAAAATAGAGTATTTTGTTGAATTCCACACATTTCTATTGTATGTAAAAATTTCGAAAGCATGAAAGTATTATAGAATACTCTGTCTTTTGATTAAGTATTGTAGTGTGAAAATTAACAGCTTCGAGAGTAAAAGTAAGAGCGGTCAGTTGGAATTTTTTGGAAAGAATGTCAATGGTTTGAAAAAGGTTGAGAAGCACCGACTTGAGCTACATTTTTAGCATTTAAAGAATTTCGCTCCTATCGAAATATGTTCTTGGCTGCTCCCCTCTGCATACAAGACAGTGCAGGGTGCTTTTCAGAATCGTGACTGGGTTTCCACGTTCGCTTTCCCGCACGACAACGACACATTTCTTCCGCTGATACCAGAACTCTTTCCGGTTTCAACAGCCGCTTGAAGCTCGCCGATACCGTAAACTTTACGGATAAAAGTCGCTTGGGTTCACCTGACACCCCAGCGTCTAGTTGTTCAATACGCTGCGTTTGCCTTTGGTTATCGATATGTTCTGGGGTTTCTTTTCGGTCATAGAGCAGAATTTTTTTTTGAAATGACCGAAAAAATTTAAGTCAATGGAGTCATAATATCGGAAAAGGTAGGCTCGTGAATACCGTTTGGGCGAGTTTTAATACTATTACGGGGCAAATTACTGAAATGTCTCAGTGAAAAAAAACGGGATATGTTTAGAAGTTCGCACTGTTGGAAGGTTGCAGTCACTTATCGTACGGCATTTATTGTAGACTTGGTTTGCAATTGGTCGATAAACTTTTCACCTCTTGTGAGTTGCTGCTTTTAAGGAATAAAGCGCATCAGTAAATCGTGTCGACGAAAAACAGTCGCCTGTGCTTCTGAGCGGTTGTGGTCTGTTTGTTGAAGGCCAACCTATTATTATTATCATCTAGGTCAGGAGTGCACAACCTTGCGCTATTGCCAGCCGCATTGCGTTTATTTTTATGAATGGCGACCGGCAGTGAGTCCAAGATACTGTTATTTTTGCATTGCTTCTGTTCTGCTTCCGCACACGCAGCCAGGCCTATACTTCCACACGTCCGTCTGGCCGTTTTCCACTAAGTATCCTCGTACAGTAGATAAAGAGCTTTTATAATACACCCCCTTATAATTCAAATTGCGTGTTCACGGCCGCATAAATCTTTAACGACGGCCGCAGGTTTTGCGCCCCTAATCTAGGTCAATTTCGAGATGCGTTCGGTTCGAACTCAAGGCGTCTCGAGACAACCGCATCAACGATCAACGTGATGTAAGAAATATTTGCAACTGCTCGTGTGTTGTGCACGTCTGTTTTTTTCGGTCACAGACCGAAAAATTTTTTAAAAGGCCGAAAAAAATCTAGTCATTTCGGTCAAAGTATCTGAAAATGTAGGCTGATGAACACGGTTACGGTGAGTTTTAAATGTGAGACGAATGACCAAAATGTCTCAGCAAAAAAAGCAGGTGCAGGCCAAACTGACGCGTCGATTTAGAGTTGGTGAAAAAGCTCGACTCAGCGCTAGTGCTGTGTTCTTGAAAAGTGCTACATTTCGTAAGTATCAGCTTGTGCAGCTAGCGGTCCAGTGCATCAAAACGTTTGTCACCGTTGCATGGTAAACTCAAATTTCCATTGTGTCGCTTTGTTTCACATTCCAAGCATTCAGTTAGGGAAAACGTCGTTGATCTCGACACTTCGTGGGCTGGTAGAAGAGGTTGTTTTGCTTGCCTTCCAAGGATTGTTTGGACACTTCAATGAGAAAAAGTCTGGTCATGTACCTGCTGATGACTGTCGTGCGGCGTTAACCAGCCGTTGATTGTTGTTGGATTGACTGTCACGTTCGTTTACACACGGTTTGCCCGAACGTTGTTGTTGATGGTTCGTTTATCCCTCCCCGCAATGGGCTTGCAGTTGCGATTAAGTCTGAAACAATGACGATCATGTTTTTCTTCCTGCTCATATGCACGCTTTGACTTGCAGCATTGTACTACTCGCAACAAACGCGCCTGAGTTCCGGTTTTGCTGTGAATATAAGCCAGGTCTTTTCTCAGTTGTCGTAAAACAGAAGCGAATGACCAGTTTTGTGCTATCTTTCGCATCTAACCCAGGTTTTGGCAGAATTCCCTGCTAGAATCGAGCTTCTACTCCACAGGGCTGACATAACCAGGACGCAGAGAGTAATGGTTTGACTCCACTATCCAGAAACAGCATCTTGCACAGGACAGCATTAACGCGAATGTCGCGTTTACCTTCTGTTTCATGATAGTCTCATTCCCGTGTATTTCGCTCTCGTGCGGGGTCACTTTTTGATTCGAAATACCGTTGAAATATTTTAACAGGACCCTGCGCCAGCCTAAGTATCGGGTTGCCAAGCCATTCACGGGTGGTCATTGTGACGTCGGCGTCACTAACGGTTGCGCTTCGCTGCACTTCAAGTAGAAATTTAAAGTCTTGTACATTTCCGCCCACACCCTTGGTTATTTGGTTGGCGATTTTGCAAAGAAGCGTCCCGACTGCGTTTCGCACGTACCTGACTGCCTCAGAAAGTGAAGTGTGGAATCCGTGCCCTGCAGAAGACCTGAACTGCATGGTAGTTAATTTTTTTCTCTCATCTGAGAAGAATCAGGTTTTAAGACGTCGCAAAATTAAAAGTGCGTGGTTTCGGCTCAAGCCAAATGAGCTTTGCGTTCAACACAGTGCCGTTTTCCTGCAGGCCAGACGAGCATCGAGGTGTTGCTACTTTAGCGCGGCCGTTTCCGCGGTAGCACCTCTCCTGTCACTGCCAAATGCTTGGAACAACCTGCAGCGCGAGCGACGATACCGGTAAGAGACACGGACTTACCGTAAAAACGAAAAACCGTGTGTGACATGTTCGGGCGGCTGCGATAAGCGAAAGTTTATGCAAATTGAGCCACGTTCCAGTCTTTGCGAGGAAGGGCAGGTTCGGTTTTATTGATTTTACTACGTTGGAAGGCTTGTCAGAATATATTGTTTGTGCTATACCAGGTGATTTTACGACCGCTGGTTGAAGTTTAACCAGGCGAGCCTCGCGGAAGGAACGCCGCAGTTAGAGCGTAACATCAATGGTATCTTAAAAATATCGTGCTTCCGGCCAAGGGGTTTCCATCCACTCCTCGGTATTTTGTTCTTCATGAAAACGGCACTGCGACGATAATTTCATTCACCATTTTTTTGGCGGTACCTATGCTCGTATATCACGATTTTCTGCTTGGATAGTATTTCAACACAGTTACGGTGTTTGAAATAAGTTTTTTTAGACGTTTTGTAGTAGTAACCAAGTAAACCGCATTCGTGTTTCTGTGCAAGCAAACGGTTGTCACGTCAAATTTGTGTGTTTTGCTGCTGTGAAATACAGTTTCTTTTACATCGGTAAATGCAGTTTTATTATCGGTCATTTTTGTGATCATCAACTTGATAACCGGCGGTATCTGTCAATGTCGCAGGTGCTTCCAGTTTCATTGCGAAAATATTACTACAGCTCTTCGTTATCACGCGTCTTTATGTGGTGTTATTTTGGCAGATACGTGATGAACACAACTGTTTCTAGAATTGCAGTGTAACGACTGCCCTGGCAAGCTTTGCTTCCTCCAAGACTTCTGATTATTCTTGACGTGTGCCCAAACCTGTTTGGCAATCGAAAAAATTGTCGGCCCGCGACCATGAAGGCTTCATTAATTATGCCCGTTTCCGAGTTCGATGGTTAAAAACTAAGGACGACAATCTTGGCGCCCAGGTCTCATTTTAGCCAATCAGCAACGTTTAGATTTTAGCAAATCAACAAGGTTCGGATTTGAGCCATTCACCAACGTTTAGATTTGTCTTGGCGAAGAATCGAAAGCCTCCCAATTCGCGCTTCTGTCGCAAACAACCAAGAAACTGTTTGCGTGAAGATCTTTTACGACAGTTCTGTCCGCGTTCTTGAGGGCTCGGCTCTGTTGTGTAAATGACAAACTGTGTTTTGCTGGCGTTGCCAGATTCGCCGGTTATATACGTAGTCGTGTGTCGGTGCATACGGAATGTTTCGCTTTGGCTGCAAAACATCTTAGAGAGCATGCCAAGGAGAGAACAGTGTCCACCTGCCAACCAGGTCGACCTACGCTGTTTTACTTGCACAAGTCTTTTCGTTGTTGGTAATGAGCAGTGATTCTGAACCGCGGTACCGAGAACCGCATGCGACTCCCAAGCGCCGTTTGTGCGACCCTCAGCAGCAGTCTTTCAATAATGTCCCTAATGTTTTGTGTAACAGACTTCGTTCTGCTGTAAAACAATGCATGTTAATTATTGACTTGTGTTGAATTTTTTCAGTGGGGCTCTTTTAACAAAATCGTTGGTCTGGAATTGTCTCCCTTCAGCAAAAAGGTTTTAAGAATCACTGGTGATGAGAGCTTGCAGCTCACGTGACGAAGCGGCACGCGTCGTTCGTGACCAACACCGACCGCTCGTAAGTTGTCCAGCGCCGGGCGTGGCCGGGAGCAGTGCTGCTAGTCGGTAATTTGCAAGTGCCAGCTTCCGTGCGTGTGCTCGCGATAATCATGCCACAGGATTGTGTTTGGGAGCACGCCAAGCACCAGGCGTACTCCCGGTGTTGCCGCTTGCAACGCCCTTGAGTGTTTGTCCACTTGCGTGACGCGAGCACCCCAGCGAAATGTATCAGCCTACTTTGTCGGGATTTTCTGTTGCGCTCCTGTAGTTCGAGCATCGGCACCGGTTTATCATTTCGATCTGAACTATTCGTGCGCAAAAATGCAAACCATTTCAAGGCTGCTCCGAGGCTCTTTTCTCTGCGTAACCATTTCAAGGCTGCTTCGAGGCTCTTTTTTCTGCGCAAACGCGATCCGCGATCTGCCGTGGTGAGAACAGGCCAGGCTTCTCGAAGGCTTGCGAGTGGTGTCATTCAAAGCTTTGCGGATGATCGCACTCGTAAGAACCGACAGCGATGTTTCAGCAGCATTTCGAGCAGCGACAACGTTGCGCTAAGCTTTTCGCTTAAACGCGATTCTCGCGACGCGACCTGCTTAGTGTTAGGGCAACAGCGCGTTTTGTCGTTCATAAAGTGCGCGGCGTTCCAATGAACTTGCCTATGCGCAGAAAGACGAACGGAAGTTGTGTCGCATTGCAAATATGTCGGCCACATCCATGCGTGGTAGAACGAGGGGGAGGCCGACTTGTTTTTCGGTTCGGCCTCGCTGTGGCACCGTCTTCGCCAAGAAACACAAAATTCAGACACAGTGTGCATTAACGAGAAAACAAAGTTTCGATCAAATATCTTCTGTTCCTCATAAATACGCAAGAGCTTGGTTAGGTACATTAATTTATTCTGAGCCTCCTGCAGTTGAGCTGACCACCGAGAATTCAGTTACTGTTCCATTCAGGGAAAGGAATTGGTAACGGCGATTCTTTCGTTCCAAATTGTTTTTAGTCGTTGAAGATTGCGAAGCAGCAGCATCTGGTAGCGTAGCCACGTGTGACTGCGGAGTGCATTCCCTGATATCGGACATTGCAAGCTTACACCACAAAAGCAAGATATTTTTTTACTGCCGCGTTGAAGCTTTGTTTGGCGTTTTATTTTAGTGATTCTACCGAAAAGGGCAAACACCAACAAAGCATTCCATTCCGCCGCTGGTGAGGCAGCGTTGCGATACGAACTTAAGTCTTCCTAAGCAGGTTGTCCGCATAAAACGGCAACGTCGCTCTCGTGCGCAGTGCTCGTGACGACCCGTGCTAACCGTTCAAGTCTTATATGTGAGTTAACGCTTGTTGACGCTTTTGCGCACGCATGCAAACGCAGTGGCAAGTGTGCGATTACGGCACGTGCTGGAAATAGCGTCCGCGCTTACTGCAAAACGAAGTACCTGGCTTTTTCTCCTCTGCCATTTGCGCGTCGGACAATTAGTGGCTTTGGCCGTTTTTGTGAACGCTTCGCGCAATACGTGAAAACGCCGCGCTCGTGATATTTTTAAATGGTGATCGTGTCTCTCAAATTTAGACTCGCGGTTGCTCTGATGCAAGCAGCTTACAGGCGTGTATAAAGAAGCAATGCTTACGACAGCGCAGTTGTTTTCTGTTTAGGTTTTCGAAACAACACGCTTTTGGCGATTGCTACACAAGTTCTTTGCGCCAGTACAAAGTATCGTCGACAGCGATTTCATTCGTTTTTTGTCGGTTGGTTACTTTATTCAGGCATTCGCGTGCTTGCGGCCGCTTTCCGGCTTGTTACGCTTGCCTTTGCGGAGTCGCTGCGGTCACCGCCAATCGCTGTCATTCTGCTTTAGCTTTGAATATAGATGGTTTGCAGTGCATGTGAGGCGGACAGACAACGGTATGGGAGGTCTCGCACGAGTGCTTCAGCTGTTCCTGTTAATTTTTGTTTACTGGAAAAGAAACGTGGTTATTTGTTGAACAAGCTTTGTGCATTTAAGTTTATTTTGTCAAAGTAAATACGTGATTAGTATCGTTCAAGGCCAGTACAGAAAAAGTTTTTCTCTTGCCTTAAAAATTCCAGTGAATTTTTGCCTGGCTCGCCAGCAATGTCAGCTTCACCTGTAGACATATTATGGGCATCTGAGGACCCATTGAAACTAAATGGTCATCCAAGAATGTTGAGAAACTGAAACGAGCCATATTCCTAAAAGTTTCGGGACTTGCCAAGGATTTGGGCGCAGGGTCCACAAGTAGGTAAATCCGGCCCTGTCCACCGGCCCTAATGTCCCCCTATCAGTAGCAGACGAAGCTTAATTGGAACTAACACCAAAGCGAATAAGATATCAAATTGAAGAAGTTTTGCGAAACACATTTCAGCAAGGGTAAACCGTTTTTTTTTATGACAAATACAAATAAATCTTGTTGTGTACACACTTATTGGTCACGCTCGTTTGTGAACAACCATTGCAATCCGGTGCGCTAAACGGATTCGTAGGAAATGAGGGAAGACACTGCTGTATTGCGATGAAAAAATTTTTTGACAATCTCATGGTTAAGATCAGGGTTTTTTTTTTGGAAAATGTTAGTATCCGGTAGAGACCCGATTTCTCTGATTCTAGGGACCCGATTTTCTCTAATTCTAAGGACCCGATGATATTTTTCTCTGATTCTAGGGACCCGAATCGGGTCCCTAAAACACCTTAAAAAAAACTTGGTTAAGATGAAAAGCTGCAGATGGCGCCTGTTCAGTGGGCGAAACATACATTGCAACTAATTGGCGAGGAAGGATTTCTATATTAAAAGATGCTGATCTCGCGAGCAAGTGCTCCGCTCCCAACATTTTGGGATTTTTCAGCAGGAAACGAACTCGCGTCGCGCGCTTTTCGCGGGATACGGTTCAGATGGCCGCCTGTGGCGATGTCTTTATGATTCATCCTCTGTTGCGTATTTTCATGATGTCATAATCGCCGTGTTTTGTGTGGTTGTGAGAAAAAGAAGCTGAGTCTTAACAAGTAGTCTTACCTCGGACAAGACGAAGATGCTGGTGCGGTCGGTGGCCGCGCTTTAAAGCTAGTTTAATTGCTTTCCGACTCCAGAACTTGCAATATATCGTCCTGTCAGCTTTCAGCGTAAGCTGTGAGAATTGCAGGCGACTATTTCCTGACTTGCAGGAGCCAGTTACTGGGTTCGTGAACAGGTGTCTGCTTTTGATTTGTGATACGTTTGTAAAGAGTAGATGACTTGGCGAGCAATAGCGCCTGCGAAAAATTACTTCGAACAGCGGGATTATCACTCTTGCACAAAATTTCGCATTTTCAGTGTGAAGGACTGGAACGAAACTTCGCAGAAGGCAGTTAGTTCACCTTTGGTGTTGCCAGGCTTCGTATTCTGTTGAGTTTTTTGATCAAGCTTCTTGATTTCACAGTTGCAAACGCATGGCATTGCTCCAGAGCAGCTCGTTGAGGTTAGAGCTCGACCGATACTTCGTTGTGCCGATACAAATCAGCTGATGTAGCGATGATGCCGATGTAACGTATCGGCAAAACTCTGGCTGTAGATATCTATATGTACACAGGCGATATCTGCTAAGGAAAGCCGCCACGCTATTGTTTTTGAGTGTTCGGCAGTGTAACCTTTGACTCCATTTCTGATTTATTTATTAACGCTGATTTTCTGTCCTGAAACCCTTCGGCAACTTGAATTAGTGCCTTATAAGTGTTAATGAAATAAACGGGTTTGTGACGTAACATGAACTCGTGGTGGGTTTTCGCGCGGTAAGTGGATGACTAGCAGCGAACAAATCACGGCTAGCCCTGTGGTGCTGCTGGACTATTTTAGTGACCCACGTCTACACAGAGCTCGGCGTTGTACGGTTCTTCATCATGACGTGAAATTGTTAAATTTTGATTACGATCAAAATTTCGCAAAAATGCAAACATGTCCGTGCATTTTCTTCAGTTGTGAATTGTACCCGTTTTCCTGTGAGTTGGTTTAATACGCACTGTGCTGTCTGTCAATTGTGGTTTGAGTGATGCAAAAAGATGGGCCCAAAAAGTCGCAATTGTAGAGTTGTGGTTGAGGTAGGTGGTGCACAGCTTGGAAACAAGAGATACTGTCGGAATATAGCGATTCTTGTAGGAGTAATGACTTCGCTGTCATTTCGAAAATTTGAAAGTGCTACTGATGACATCCAAACAGCAGTGCACTTGTTTTCGTTTTCGACTCATTGATGAGTAGTTCCGTTCGGTTCCGTTTATAATGATTTGGTTATCCTGCCAGATCATCTGTTAGTTCTTGGAGACGATAGAGAATACGGACGATATGCAGTAGTGTTTGCCGTTTGCAAATGCAGATTAGTGTTTTTGTGTACAATTGCGCAATATCGATCGTTGTTTAACACAGTTTCGATGCACGTTCCAAAGTCACTTGATTACAAACCTGATTCAACCCTGTGCCTGCCAGGGACCTAAGAAGCGTAAAAGTTCGTCCCTTCTCGCCCCTTTGACCCACAGAATATTAAACCTACCCGCACCCGCAAAAATCTGAAAAAAATCAACCCTTCCTTCCTCCCCGCAAGCTCTAACTCACACCACTGCTGAATCAAACCCGCATCACTCGTCCAGCAGCAACATGCCTTATGTCTTGCAAGCGGATCTAATAGCATCGAAAGCAAGTAGATCGCTGTAATGTTTTGAGCAGTGAGCGTTGCGGATGTCAAAATGCAATAAAAACCGGCACCAATCGCGACCCTGTGCGTTGGGCACAGATCCTGCACAAACGTTTGCTCGTTTTCCACACTTTCCCTCTGGTCTGCACAGGTGACGAACACGTGCAGCACAGTCGGTGACCTGGTTGTAGGAGAGCCTGTGTTGTTCCGAGCAGAGAATGCCGCCTGGAACAGTTTGCTAAGTTATGCCGCGAAATGACATTCGAGCATCCCGCTTCGTAGTTTTCGATATCATGTTGTTTCACCCGACTGTGGTAGTAGCTGGGACCAAGCGTATCGCTTGCGTTGACATATTTTTAATGGAAAACATATTGATGTAATACTGAGCATTGAAAACGTTCGGTTTTTACCGAACCGCAATTTACGCGCGCGCGTTTAGAGGAGCGTATTTGTTTTTATTTGTTACTGGAAAAAACTACACCCTGCTCGTACAAACGTTCACTGGGTCAGAGTGCGAACAAGCAGGCGAGTGAACATCCACGGAAAAAGGAGGATACACTACACCTCTACTATTTTGCGACAGGAGATACGACGTCCAGAAGTTAGCCTTCAGTCTCATTTGTGATAAAGGTCAAAGCCGATTTTAGGCATAAATGCTTTTGACCCACATTGCCGCGACCCTCCATCTACGCATTTTGAGAGCAAAGCAAACGTTGTATCTCCTTCGCAAAATAGTAAAGATGCAGTATGTCCCCGTTTCCCGTGGATTTAATTTCCATTCGCGCCCTGACCTAGTGCACGTTTTCACGAACTGTGTTGTTTGTCGAATCCAATAGGTTGTTTACACGGATCGTCGGCGGCTGTGACGAATCGCTGACCAAAAATGTTCGTCACACTGCACTGCCACCATTGGACGTGTCCACTCGTCCTGTAACGTACAGTTCATCACAGTCAGACGACGACCGCGCCCATTCTCTTGCTCCGCTCATCCACGAATTCATACCGCTCGAACGGAGGTGGTCACTGTTCAAACAGCAGCTTGGGTAGCGGAAAATCTGCAGGAAAAGTCGCTTGCAAGGTTTTGTGAACTTTTGACGAACGAAAAACAGTCATTTGCGACATTTGCGATGTGTGTTTCAGCAGATCTGCTCTTTCGAACATCGGAAAAGGTTATTGTTTATCTTCAGCGGTTAAGGAGCTTTTCTTACCTTCTTCGCCGACCACTCGTTCAGACGACATACAGCTGGGCTCGCGCAAGCCTTTCCTTCTGTCGCTCGTCGCGCGGTGCATGATTTTGCCGCGGTGCGACGCTCCAGAAGCGGTGAAATTAGATTTGGCGCCCCGATGCCTGGCTCGGGCGCCTCGCTGGCTGCCGGCTGTTCCGGAAACCGAGCGCAGTGTGGTTTGTGTTTGGGCTGAAAGCGCTCGCGCGTTGCTTTTAAGCATTTGGGTAAACGCTCGTTTACCGCGAGCGGCTTGTCCATTGGCAAGAAGTACCTGCTTGTAGTTCGAAACGATAAGACAGCTTTGAAATGCAAATCGTAGAACAGTTGTGTTTTCGAATTTCGTAATTTATGTTGGCGGCTTTCATATGTTGTAGTTAGGGATGAAAGCAGTGTGTTTATTGCAGTAAGTGCGCCGCATACTTGCTAGCGAAGTAGCGCGATTGATTTATTTGTAGTGGTTACGGTATTTTGAAAGCTAGCTTTCAAGTGAGCTTTGCAGCTGTCAAATCGTTTCAAATCTTCTCGGATATTTGACAAGCTTGGATTGGTTGTTTGCATGCAAACAGGACCTGATGGCAAATGGTGTGTTTTATTACCGCACAAACTGAACTGTATTTTTTTGTTTCCGTCGACCATATCGAAACAACGTGCCATATTGTAGGTGAACATATTGTGATTAGCTATTATTCTAAACAAACGTTTGTTTTTGGAAAAGAAAATCGGTAAAATTATTGCTTTGGTTAGCGAAGCTATTCTTGTACCCGATGCTGTCCATGTAGTATTTAAACGTTCACAGAGCTTGGTCGCAGTTTGAAAATTGAGAGATTCTTGGGGGGATGACTGATGTCGGGCAGATGCTTGTGGCGTTGGAGGGGACGCGGAGCAAAAAGTAAGATTGGACTCCGTCCACTCTAATAGCCATGTAGCGTTCGCACAAATACTGCAAAACGGACATGTTTTCCTCTTTTGTGACAAGCGCCATAAAACATTTGCGCCCACCTTCGACGATTGCACAGGCGCTTCCCTTCGGATTCTTTCGCGGCTTTTCGTTCGCTCACCGAACGAGCCCGATCCGACATTGTCACGTAAGTTTTCTCGCTGACTAATGCACAGACCCTTTTCAAGTGTTGAACCGAAGAAACCTAACCACTGCGCGACAGGAAAAGACTGGTTCTGTCCGTTAATCCATCGACAGATCTTCGTGTTGGTAGCATACTTATGTTTTAACGGTCAGAAAGCCCTGGCTTCTTTGTCCGAGCTGCGTTTTCCTCTACGTAGAAGCAAAAGAGCCGAAGCGGTCTGTTGACAAGAAACACAACACGGGTTGGGAATAGACAAAAGTGCGATACTGACGGTGCTATATTTTGTTAGTTTTTTGTCCTTAAAACGACCTTGGCTTTTTTCAGAAGCAACCTTCGTGGTATTCCTGCGTTTTTCTCTTTCGTTCGGCCGGACTTCCAGAAAATGACGCAATGTCCCGGGAAACCATTGGTCTTTCGCCAGATTTACTCACCGGTGCTTTCTGTTACTGTCTGTGGCTCGCTTTCTGCGTTGACCGCCGACGAAGCGCCTTTTACATGCCTGCAGCCACCCGTGCTCCGTGTTGAGTTCATAAGTTCTTTGTCATCCACGCGCTTCTTCCGTTTTTCTGGAGTTCCTTGTTATCAACGTTCTTTTCTCGTTATCCGGAGTTTCTTGTCATTCGCGCGCCGTTCTTCCACCAACCTGGCAGCAGGTCGCTCGCACGTCGCCCGCCCGCCCGCGCCGCTGCTGCTCTCAGTGACTTCAATACAGGAAATTGGCTTCGTGCCGGAAAGCGTGTAATTCGAATCGGTGTTGTTGCCGCCACCACTGCTACTGCTGCTCCTGCCAAAGCAGGGGTGCTTGCATTGCCTTCGACGTCCTGCGTTTGTTTAGAATGACCGTTCTGATTTGTTCTCCGCAGCGTTTAAAACCATACGCATCAGGACAGGTCTATCTTGCGCGTTGGTTCGAGTCGTGTTTGGGTCGGACGGGAGGAGTCAATTCGAGCAAACCTCACAGCGGAACAGATTATATTCGCACCGAATTTTTTGTGAGTTTGCTAAAATGCTTTGCCGACATGCTTGAGTTAAAAAATACGCTTGAGTTGCATTTTCTCCCCTGGCCGGTGGAGTTCCGCCAGTGTTTAGCGTTCCTTCGCGACGCGTCATTTTCTGCGCATCCGTTCAGGGAAGCGAAAAGTTGCTGCGTAGGTGGGATTTCTCTCAAACATTGTGACGTCGGCGCTCTTGTGTGATTTTGCATCGTATGCTGTCGAGCCTGAGATGTTAGTTTTGGGAAATGTTCTGTTCAGTATACTTGGAAGATGGAGTTATTCACGAAAAAACGCAATCAGCCTGGATGCAAGCGACGCCACGCCGGACAGCATGTTGGCCAACCTGTTTGGACCGCAATTCAGTCGAAGACGCACTCTTTCGGTGCTTTTTCCTTGTGTTGTGTCTCGTCCTTCGTCAGGCTAAAGTGGTGCGCAGCGCATTTGCGCGTATTCATCGCTTGCGCTCAAAACCCCAGCGACACTTGGCACATATAACTGAGATCTTGCCGCGCAACAAATTTGGCCGGTGATCGTGATGGCATCAAACGCAAGTTTGCCGAAGTGAATCGAGTGCTTGCTGCCGCTCGCACGAACTCGCTTATGTGAGGCTTTGTTTGCCTTCAAATCGCAATGGTTGCACTGCGCACCTTGACGGAACCTGTACCGTTTCTTATAAGTTGAACTGTGAGCAACTTAGTTTTTTGTCGTCTTGACCGCGTTGATTGAACAAATCAGTTGTAAGCGTTCGATCAGCAAGATGGAAAGAAAAAGTTCTGCTGCAAATATGTACAACATGTCCAGATAAATTGAAAAGCAAACACCGACGTTTACGGATGTGCACTTGCTAGCGGTCCGCCAGACTTTGTGGCAAACTTAATCTTTAATCTGGTAACTGCGGTTGTTGGTCAAATACCGCTTCTTGCAGTTCATTGCGATTTTTGGCACGCGCGTTGGTTGTCAACGGATTTTTTCGCACCGAACCACGCCCACCCTTTGTGACGGCAGCGAGCGCCGGCGGCATCGACAGAAACTGCAAACTGGACACAAGCATTGTCGTCACTCGGGGGTCCATCCGTGCGGCGATTTTCTGCGACTGCGGCAAAGCCCAATTGCAAATGCGCCGCTCGTCTTACGCGCAGCGCGTGTGTGTGCACGCGAGAGTCGCGAGTGCGCGCACGCACGCACACGCGCTTGCGTATCGTAGTTGAGCCGGCAGTTTAAATTAGGTACCGTAGCAAATCTCTCGTTCGCCGCCCGCGGTCGACGAGTAACTAAAGTTCAAGCCGTTTTCGCTTGAAACTTACTTGCATCTAGCCTGCTGTGAAGCATGAAGCAAGACATTGGTTGAAAGCGCCTGTTAGTCATGATGTGTTGGTTTCCCGTTTTTCGACACGGAATTGTGAAGGAATACGTTTTGTATTTTGCACGAAATAAGGTTTATCAAAATCGTCTCACGCGACAATGAGGATACCGTGTTGCTTTTGGGTACTGGAGACCCTTATTTTTTCATCACAGCTGATGTGTAAGTTGTCTCGTGCTTGCTTGGACTCTTGCAGACATTTTTGTTTTGCCCCTGCGTGTAGCGAGAACATCGACCCATCAAAGTTCTGATCGGCGTTATGGTTTCCTTTGTTGGCACATTCCATGCGTGGAAAGGTGATAAACGTAAATCATTTGCACACCACGGGACGTTTCACTCGTGCATACCAGAAACCGCGGTCGGAAAAAACGAACGATTGATGGGGAAAGCTCATATTACGACGATTGTCTCGAGGCAGCCGTTACATTTAACACAGCGTGGCTACTATCAAAGTGACAGTTCTTTCGCAGACAGTCGTTCAGATGTATAAGTAAAAAGTGTTTTTATCTGTTGCTGGTTTTCTTAGCACCAGTGAGACATTTAGTTAGAAGGCACCAAGGTGACGTCAATGATAATGTGGGAAGTTTTCAACGACTGAAGGTTGTTGCCATTGGGTGGTAACGGCAGTTTGGTTTGCAGCAGTATGGATTTAGGTCTTGACGAAGTGGTTTTGCCAACAGTGACATATATGAAGCCCAATTTTCTTCAAGGGCGATTTTCGCCGATGACGATAAGTTCGCATAGAGTCGACAGATAAAGCCCTACCACCAGAACGAAAGAAACCCTTGTGCAAGTCTTCAGGCCGTTTTGTTACGGTACCTGATTCCTGTACGCGATCGTTCAGCCTCTCCTATTCGCTCGCCTGCCTTCTTTGTTCGATGTCCACGCCGCATTCCCCGCGTGTCGCTGTTGCTATTCGCCGGTTAGACCGGTTGGCGATAGCGTAATTTTGAAGCGCTGGACCGCGATCGAAGTAAGGAAGTCCGCTCAGCGAAACCAGACGCGCGTGTTTCGTTTAAAAGTGACTTAATTTACGCTAGTTTTTTTTTGCTGACTTTAACTAGAAAAGCCGCTCGATTTCTGTTTGCACATCTGGCAACTTTGGAACGACGGAATCGTCTTCGGCGCGTCGCGAATGCGCTTGCACGCCGTTGCGACTCCTCGCCTGTGCCTGACCCAGGCTCCGCTCCAGCACCCGCAAAACGAGGTCGCAGTGAAGCAAAGGAGACCAGAAGTGCGTTGCGCTATTGTTGTTTGAATTTTCTAAACCTTTTGTAACCCCCCCGTTTTCTGAAGTGCGAGTGATTCTGTAGGTGTGGTGCGCATGTATCGCAGTGTCGAGCAAATTGCAGGTCAGATTAACTGACATCAGTCCACAGGACCCGCGATGCGAGTAGTCTGGCGTGTTATAATTAGTTAAACCAGGGGTTCCCAACCTGGGGTACATTTGCCCCTTCCGAAGGGGTACATTTAAGGTTAGCAACAGAAGATAGAAATTTATTTACATATATTGTTTATTTCCAAATATTTATACATATATCAGTTTAATGTCATTATCAAAAGTCATTATATGCTTATTTAAAAAATCTATGAATAATCATGATAAAATATTTTGTCATAAGAAATTTTAGGGGCATATGTTCATCTGTCGAAATTCTGAAGGGGTACATGCTCATCTGTCGGAATGCCAAATTGGTACATGGTAAGAGAAGATTGGGAACCCCTGAGTTAAACTGTTTGTTGCACAGCTTCGCAACTCCGACGATCCTAGCTTGTTTGAAGTGATAGTTACTGGCGTTCACGATGCCACGATTTCTTTTGGTTTTCCTCATCGACGACATAAAGTTGTCGCCGATGTTGAAGATGAGTATTTGTCTTTCACTAACTCAAGCGGTGTTCAGTTTCCACGGAAGCGCTAGGTACCGAGAGTCCTGTAGTCGTTCGCCTTCAACGCTTTTCATTCAGGCTTGTGAAAGCCGCAGTCGGTAGTGTTGAGTTGCTAGGCAACCCGAACGGTTCAGAAACTTATAATATAAAGTTCTAACTGGAAGAAGGTGAGCATTGTCTGTGATCGTAGTAGAGAGCGTACAGCACGACCGCATCCTGCTTATTTTGTCGTCCGTTTTGGATTGCAGCCATTGGTTTTTGGTGGCTGGGACCACGATTTGTACTTTTCGTTTACGTATCACTTTTCGGTTGGCTAATTCGGGCCGTCTTGCGTTGCTGTTAAGTAGTTCAAGTACATATCTGGAATGCGTCGCGAAATTTGATTGCCACACTCGCGTTCAAGATTTGACAAACGTTTTAGTTCGGGTTTTCGCGCAGTTTGTCCGTATCTCATTGCTTCTTTCTTTTCTTGCAGTGCAGGATGTTGTTAACCTTTTCTCTCTCGTTTGCCTCTTGACAAGTTTCAAATATGAAATGGGAATGGACACCAAACATTCTTTTACTTTCTTGCTTCTCTGGACGTATTGTGTATAGTCAGGTTTTTTTTAAGGAAAATGTTAGGTACCCGATTTCTGTGATTCTAGGGACCCTATTTCTGTGATTCTAGGGATCCGATTTACTCTGATTCTAGGGACCCGATGATAATTTTCTCTGATTCTAGGGACCCAAATCGGGTCCCTAAAACACCTTAAAAACCCTGGTATAGTGGTTCGGAAGATAAACAAATGAAAAGTTTGGATGGAAGGGCGTTTGAAGCAAGGAGTCCATAAGCAACTCTTACTAGTATTAGAAAAACATTTAGCAATGTTGTTGTTACGTTTTTTGTTCTTACTAATTGACAGTTAACTCAACGATTCTGTAAAACTAATGACTGACGAAATTACGTATTCGCGATATAAGCTCACCGTCGTCAGTGAATCGCTGCTGCAGGGAAGGATAAAACGTCCTAGATCGCTAAGTGCAAGGAAGAAAACTACGTTTTGATGTATTCGTGATCGCTCTGTACAGACTGTCTTTACGAGAAGGAGAAGTCTTTTTTTCGTAGTTGCATGCACTGTGAGAATCTTGTACTGTTTCCCGTTGTTGTACCAAGCTATGGGCAGGACCGGGCTACGACGAGCATTTGCGTTTGACCACAGTTGCGGCCCATTTAGGGACGTCGTCTCGGTCCACCGCTCTGAATGATGCGCACGACGGCGCTTTCGTTGTTACTGCTTTGTTGCGTGAAAATCAGTTCCTGCCCTCGCTCAGCTTTTTGGTGCGGCAATTTTAAAGTGCTCACTCTCTCTTGTTGATGGCAAGGATTTCGTTTTCTTTTATCGAGCGGCCAGGCCACGGGACAAGTTGTTCTAATTTCAGCAAGCTCACTGATCGAAATTGCTGTAATTCGTATCACAGATACGCTGGCGTCGTGACAGTGCTCTTGAAACTGTGTACGGATGTAATGCGTTGCGCGTCACACGTCGATTTGCAACGGACTGCTTTTGGGAGAAATTAGAAATAAAATATTATGTCGATCTGCTTGTATTCTATCAAACCCGACCTTTTGACGTTAGAATTAGCCAGATCTTGTGATTATAACGTGGGAGTGATTTGGTGATTGTGTACGTCACTTAATCAGTTTCACGCAAAAACAACCGTCACCGCGTGACGTGCTGAAAGTCGTGCGCAATCTCTAATTAATTGTTGCCGAAGCGAGCTGCAAACGTTGTCGCTGCTTTATCGTGCACAACACTCGGCCTATCTTGGAGCTTTTCTTGTCCCCGGGGCAAGTTTGCTCGTTACGGTGCAGGGAAGCCAGGCCACCACCTTTTTGTTATAAAACTCTGCTGCTGCGTTTTGTAACACCACCAGAATTATCTTTTTCTTCCCGACCTTGCGCGCCGGGCTGTCGCTCCCAAACAATGGTTTGAATCTACAGGTTCTGCTCTCGAGGGCGAAATGTGTCCCTAAGAACCTTGGTATGATGCTTTTTGTTTAAATTTTTTCTTTCCTTTTCGTAAATCAGTAGAATCTATCTTTTTGTCCCGAAGCACAGTCTGCCCAGCTTTTGTATAGGCGTCTCGCCCCCTTCCTTTTCTTATCCTTTTCGTGTTCCTTTTCTCAATAAACACGTAGATAGGATACATCATCACGGAAAAGCTGCCAGACGTCCGTAGGGTGACTGATCGGGTTCATTTAAGCCTTCGCTGGGTGCGCTTTTCTGCTACAGAACAGCTTTGCCGAAAAGTCCACATCTTGCAGAAGCATGCTGTAACGTTACCTGTGATATAATAATTATCACTGTCGTGGTTGTTACCAAGAGATGCTGCGCAACTTTCATGGGCCGCCAACAAGCGAGAATGTTGGACAATAAGGTTAACTTTACCCTTTCGCCAGCCTATGACCGGTTTTCGAAACATTTTAATGGGAAAGATGCCGTGGCATTGTCTCTAGCGCGCCAGGCAGATCGAATCTACTTGGAAGAAGACAACCGTTTCTTGATGACTTCTTACGTTTGTTCCGCGTGAATCGATGTGAACAGCATCAAAGCAAGCGTTAGCGAGCTGTTCTGTTGATCTGGCTTTCTAACAGGTTAAAGACAGAGGGCTTTTGAAGTTGAGAAAGCTTTCAAAAAGCGCGGTAGTTTTGGCACCTATTTAGCCGTTGAGGTTTCATTGTCGGAATCTATTTTTTTTTCGCTGAGACCTATCGGTCATTTTTTTGCCGAGACATTTTGGTCACTGAATCATTTCAGTCATTTGTCTCACGGTTGTATTAAAACTCGCCATAGCAGTGTTCATTAGCCTATATTTTCAGACATTCTGACCGAAATGACGTAATTTTTTTCGGTCATTTCAAAAACATTTTGGTCTGTGACCGAAAAAAAAACCAGGTCGGAATTAGTTGCGTCACTCACCAGCTTTTCGCTCCTTGGGGTCTTTGAAAAACACGTTTTTTTGTGCGTTGCATCTGAGCTAAACGCTTACTGCATAACTGCAAGTGCTTACAATGGCAGAATTAAACGATCCTACCAATTTTAATGCGGATGGAATTTATGAAGAGGGAACTGCTATTAACACACCGATTTTGAGGTCGTAAACTGCACTTGTGTGTAATTCATCGAGCGCTTCGTCAGTAACGATGCCTAATAATCGGCCTGCTGCGATGCAAGGCCAACGCGGGACGCTCGCCGCAAACCTTATTCTTTTGCTCAGTCGAGATTTTTCACATTCTGTCAAACACCCGGCTCGGGCGCGAACTTGCGGAAGTTTTTAGCTGTCGGAGGCGCTCGTGCCAGCTTTACGATCTTGCGCATGCATTAATAGCGCGCGCGCCGCTACAGGAATTTAACAAACCGCCGCCCGTCGCACGTATTTGCGCATGCGCACTGAGACGCGCGCTTCCCTGAAAGAAGACAAGCGATACAGTACCGGAAGGAAGCGTTTTTGCTGATATGATGAGTCTGATACTCGTCGCACAGAAAAACCCGATTTCCGTCCATTGTTCCACCGTGTGTGATGCAACAAGGCATGTTTGTTTTCGTGCAACGTGAAGCAGAAGCAGCAATTGTCGGCGCCCATCGGTCATGTGCTCATCGCATATTATTGCGAAGACAATATCTTTGCGCTTTTTCTCGTGTAACGGTCGAACGTTTCTTGCTGGAATCGCAGTTGTATTTGATCTGCATTTCGCCTGTGTGACCATACGCGACAGCGAAAAGGTCTTCGAATCGGATCGCGGTTGATGTACCGGGACCGTGAAAGCTCCCCTCCTCTAATGCGCACGGCGCATGTGGCGATCGTGATGATCGTGATGATGCGGAGCATAAATTTAAAGCAGCGTGGTGTTTGTTTCGGTGCTCCGAGAGCAAATGGCTGAAGAATGGCAAGTGCGTGTCGAATGGCGCAATTACTAGATGGCCTCCCTAGGCTCTGCTGTCCAACAGGGAAAGATCATGGCTGCTTTGCCAACAAACGCCGAGTCGCTGGAACCCGCTGTCATTCACAGCATAAACAGTTCATGCTTGTGCTTGGTGAAGTAACTTTGGTGGTGAAGAAAGATGACAGTCTGACGTGAGTAGCGAATTTGCAGCTGTGCGCTTCTGCCAGTTTCGTAATGGCTTGGCGTGCTTGCGCCTTTTTCGCATTCGTGCGTCTCCGTCGAGTCTCCCGTCTGGCGTTAACGCTTAATTCGACACACTAATTATCGGCCTGCCGCGATGGAAAACCGACCCGGGATATTAACCGTCAACCATTTCTTTTCCAAGTTCTCAGCGAAGCTTCAGCGGCTCGGGCCACCTGCTGTGCGAGAGCCACCGTTGTCGCCGTTAAGCACCCGTTGCGGGTGTTTCGTGTCATCAGCTGACTGTACTGCTTGATCACGTAGTTTTTTTGGCATGGTCCAAACAGTGATTGATTGCAGTCTCTGTGTTTTGTCAAAAAAGCGAGTCGTTATTTGAATTGAGTTATTAAACGCAAGACATCCTGCCTGAGGGTAATTCCAGCTGTGTCGCTGAACGGAGCACGTAACGTGAATCTGCTGTTTTGCTGTTGTGCTTACATTTTGCAAGACACTCACGGAGAAAGAAGCAAGTTTTTATTAAACCGTCAACTGTTCGTTACCTGTGCGACGCCGCCCGGACCCGACGGACTGTTTCAAAGTGAAACTGGTACGATCTCACTCACGCTCACGCCACCACTGTGAAAATACGACTCCGTTCTTGAAGATACGACTCCGTTGTTGAAGTTCCGCAGCGCTCATCTGCAAAAACCGCCACACCTCAGCCTCAGCCGCCTGTTTGTGGCTGGTTTTACTCCTGGCCAGGGGGCGATCGATCAGATGTCAGGATCATCACGTCGACATCGCGGGCAGCTCTGAAAGCCGAACCAACGTGGCGTTGTAGACTGGCCAATGGCCATGTGCAAACTCTAGGCTTTCGCTCAGCTCGCGTTTTTAACATTATAATCGATATCGATCGAATGATCTCACTTTTGCAGACGCCAATTTGTACACGCTATATAAGAAACAATAACGCAACATACAGTGATTTGAATGAAATCGTATTTGGTCGTTTTGAAAAACAACCGTTTTTATTGTGCTGAAGAAAGCAGTTGTTTGTACACATTTCATTACCAGGTTGTGTTTTCACAAGTGCCTTTTGACGACAGCTCTATGGCGATATCGTGGACGCAGTGTGATTTTGTGGCAAAGAATACCCCAGTCCCTTAGCTGTGCGATTATTTTGGTAATTTTGACGTAGCGAATTTTTCCTTTCATGGTTTGTGCTCAAAAATCGTCCTTTCCATGGTCAATGTCTAGTGTGTGCAAGGCAAGTATCCAGGTCAGCGAATCCGTATTCAGGCATCTTTTGATTCTATATCGTGTGTTCTATGCTTTTGGTGTGTTATGGCAGTTGTCTGATCGGCGCGTATGGAGCATCAAATGTGGCTAAGTGGTGCGTTCATACATGGATCTTGATTAACGACCTGCCAGTGCCCACAGCTCCGTTCCCCATCCCCGACTGTGGTTGCCCACTGTCGCACACACAGGCACATACTTCTTTACGGCACTTCCCGCAGCAAGAGACAGTTTCCGGAAAAATCTGACCGGCCTGCAGCTTGCTTAGCATCGCCGAGTTCTGCGAAACGACCGGCGAACTCCTGTTTCTCTTACCGCGTTTCGTGAAGTCAATTCCGGCCCCCTATCATTTCGCAGTCTCGGCTCTGCATCCGCTCATCAGAACTCCTCGTCCGTTCGTTTACATTAGATAAGCGTCTGAATCGTGAGGTTTTCTTGACCAAAGCTCGACCTATGAATTTTCTGTTGAAAACGCCGGTGATGTGAGTTTAACTTCATGCAAACCCGCAATCTACTCTAGAACTACACGTGCAGAGTGCAAAGCACTCGGTCGAGTATTTGTGAAGTCAAGTCAGATTTTGCGCCGTTATAACCCATGAAAACTGGCAGCTCGTGTCCGTTATTCAGGGACTTATCTTTGTTCAGCAAGTGATGCTTGGGCAAAATTTTTGCCGACCAGCACGCTATGGAAGGTATATTTTCCCGTGTCCGGAAAATGAAGCTGGCAATTCCCTCCCGCCGAATCGTCAGCTGTGTCGTGTCGATCCACTGCCTGTGCTTCGTGTGTGTTTCATTCACGTGTTTGGTTTAACCGGCTGCTTTGCTATAAACCTCAACCGGCTTCTGCGCGTTTTGGCCGATGCCCCTCCGCCGGGGCGACGCTTTCCTTGGAAAGGTCACAAGTCGTGCTGGGCTCCGTTGCACGCTCAGCTCTCGCCCGAAAATCGCGTTCGGCTTCACGGCGCGCGGCTCGGTGGGTGTCGCTGCGATGCCTCTCGCGACATGACAAAGAACGGCGGCTCAGCTAACGCGAGTGGGTGTGCTCGTGCGCGCGCGCGCGGTTCTCGCGCGTGTTTGCGGTGCGTGTGCGCAAGCTTGGGCGTGTAGACCGAGCGGCTCGCGCTTGCTCGTTGTCCGTTCCAACAGATGGACAGCGCTGCTGTCGGGTGTTGCGACGCCGCCGCGCGGTTAGAAACAAAACGAAAATTTCAGATGTGCTCAGCCGTGTCTTAAGCAGTGTGCAAGTGTGTTGTGCAAAGCTTGGTTCAGATGCGATATTCGCAAGACTTCGCTTCGTTACCAGTCAGTTATGTCAGCGACTAGCGGAACGTCCTTTACGCTGTTAGTTTTGACAGCGATTGGATTCTCCGTTGCAGGCAAAAAAGCGTTATAATCATAGTGTTGGTGTGGCAAGTCTTTGTTTAAGAATCGTTAAACATTGCCGTGTGCTTGTGCATCGCTTCGTTTACGTGAAGACAGAAGAATGCGATTGTTTAAAGTTAGAACCGACAACTTGTTCTGTGTTTTGGCAAAACATCGTACATTTCGGTGGCCAGTCTCGTTGAGCTGCGAGTGGTATCTTGAGATTTCAGTGTCGTCGCTAAGCTACTGTTGTGTTAAAAGATTTGCCGAGCTTGTGTTAAGGATTAATGCGGCGACCGTCTTGTGTTTGCGAGCGGGTAGAAAGGTACACGGCTTCGGCCACAAGTTCACCACTCGGCTGCAATTCGTGCTTTCTCCGAAAAGATGATAACGCAGCATTTCGCGCCGGTCTTCGATCGTTCAAAGTGAATCAAGCTGGTTTTATTTGGATATGCGTGCTTGAAGCAGTCCAATGTATCACTGCTCATTAACGCTACAGTGAAACGCAACTTCCGCGTAGGTTGTGTTTAGAACGTCGTTCGCGAAGTTGGCATCGCATTACTGCTGCACCACCGAAAAGTTGTTAAAAGCCACAGTCCAAAATCGCGCGTTGGTGTTCTCCTCTGACAGAAACGACCATTGGCCGTGGTTCAAACGATGTAGGTCCATTGTTTTGATTTTCACTTCTTGTGAACTGTGAACTGCGAACGGTTTTCGAATCGTCAGTCCAATCAAACTACAAAGTGCTCGGACGACAAATTAAGCGTGATAGCACTTCATCTCCTTTTAATTAAAGTGCTTGTGGCGCAAGCGGTGCGTGTGCGGTCAACGCCTTGAGTGACCTCTCACCCCATCTGGTATTTGTACGTGGTTAGCTGGCGAAGTTCCACCGAAACTTTACCGTATCTTCACAGCGACTGCGCACGCACGACTTGGCCGCATCCTCGTCGTTTGTCGAGACTTCGCCGCTACTTTTAAGAAGCGGTAGAATTTAAATCATTTAATGGTTACCTGGCAAATCTCGTATAAAAACGTGACGTTTTCCCATTGGTTGTCGCCCGCAGGCCAGTACAGTAATGGTGAAAATCGAAATCAAGTGTCATGTTGGTTGGTGCATTTCTGGCTGATCAGCAAACATCTGACAGATATTTTGAATGTTATAATTTTGTTTTGTGCAAGGAATGAGTTGAAGTGACTTCTTCCCCCAATAAAGGTGCGAAATTCAATCGAGTTTAAACAGGCATAGTGCTCTTTTGAGCCAAAAGCGTTTCCAATCACTGGAGGAGGACAAAATTTCGTGTTTCATGGCCGTTGTCAACATGCATATCTAAAGCCTTTTGTGATTCAAATTTTGTATTGAAAATTACTTTCGAGCGGTCTTTTTGAACAACCTCTTTTTCGAGACGTGCTTGTGAGTTACCGTTTTATTTGTTAAACCACTGTTATCACGTGTTTACGGTTGATTGTTGGATAATGGTTTTTGTGTTATTCTTGGTCAAGCATGGGATATGTGAACTGCGAGTAAAGGATTCTGTGGAAAAGTAATCATCAGCATTAACTCGCTTCTGTGGTCCGTTGCAAGCTTCAACTACATTTCTTTTCAGCACCGCCCTGCTCTTGCTCTTACTCTCTCCAAAACAGCCACCCATCACATACTGATACCTGACCAGTCTCAAACGAATATCCACGCATAAGATTCTGTTCTGAACAGATCCAAGTTGTCCTGAGCTTAGTTTGCAGCCAGTGAAATTATTTGGTACCACAAAGCAGCATGGCATGTCAAAGACTCGCATTGATTTTTCACGCTTAACGCCTTCGTCCCAACAACCATTTCTGGCGAGTAAATGTGTGTGTGTTCTGCGCGCGTGCGAACGCACACGCGCTGTCTTGCGTGCGCGCATGTCACTTATTACCGCGCATGTAATGTTGGTTTAAAGCGCGCGCATGCACGGCAAAGCGCGTTTTTCGCATGGGCGTGCGGCTACGTGGCCGGCGGCTTGCGGAAACGGCAGACATCTTGAATGCGTGCCACCGTCGACAATATGGCCGCGCCGCAAACGCAGTCACATTATTCTTCCCTTCTCGACATTTTCCACGCGACCAAACGTCAGACATTCATTGCAGCTAGTGGGCAGGCAGCTCTTGACGGCGTGAGGCAGAGAGCAGGCCCAGGCCGGCCAGTTCCGTGTGACATCCAACGGGTTGCCTGTACAAGGCTTCGCCAAGTTCGTTAGCGTCTTCTTTAATCAAGGTTGAACCCCGTGCGGAGGTGGCCGGCAATGCCAATCATCCGTCCGTCGCGAGCGTGTCACAATCGTCCGTCGTGTCAGGCTCGGACAAGCTGTTTCGATGACTGCCACGCGTTGCACGGTGCGCCATTGTCATTGCGGCTGATCGCGCGCAGTCGAAAGAGGACAAGCGTCTATTTATATCCGAACAGTTCAGGGATATGGGCTCTGCGATCGCCCGCGTTTGCAACTGCTGGCAATGCGTATCCGCGTGACGTGACTTTTGTATGTCGTGCTTAACAGACGTGTTGTGAGGCCAACTGAGCGATCTTCTTCCTTCGTTTCTTACTGGTACAAGACGTGCAGGGCCTGCCACCTCCTATCATTGACGACAAAACCAGGCCCGGTGTAGCCATCCGATATGTTGATGTTCAGTCAGAAGCACAGAAATCATGCGTCATTCAACTGTGTCTGGGTTTTATCTGTCGGGTTCATACCCACTCTGGTAAAACGCTTCAATCAGCGAATGGCACAACCTCACGAGTTACGCGCCACTTTCTGTTTTGCAACGACCAGTTAACTTCACTTCGAACGAAGTGTTTCAAACTGGACGTGCATAGCCCGTTATGACTCGATCGCATTCGAGCAACGCTGCTGAATCGTGGGTCGATATTTGACCGAAGCCGAGTGAGGTTTAGTCGTACGGTCAGGACAGTCACAGGTTTGTGTGCACCGACATGTCGAAAAAGAGTTTGATTCGTCCGAAGCAACAGACTCAATTTGTAACTTGAATAACTTCTGGAAGTCACCTGGTACGTCCCTTTAATACGTGCGCACGAAAGACTTGTTGGAATAAAAGATTGCCATGACCCCTTCCTCTTCGAATCTTCTGAATGAACCAATAAGCTCAAAAACATTGTTGCTTAAACAAATTTAATCAGGCTCTACTGGCGCTAAAAACATAAAAACACGTTAAAAACTTGCCAACGTTTCGACGGTTGATACAACTGTCTTCATCAGGGCTAAAAAACGAAATGCCGCGACATGTGAGC